>Ga0187886_1002565_pt1 | contig 14447 bp, 13 predicted proteins | sample June2016WEW_20_1_FD_133001 | JGI IMG/M metagenome (GOLD analysis project Ga0187886, IMG submission 133001) | Peatland microbial communities from SPRUCE experiment site at the Marcell Experimental Forest, Minnesota, USA - June2016WEW_20_150 | ecosystem: Environmental > Terrestrial > Soil >... | reverse complement strand
GGCGCGTGGGATGATCATTGACGCCAGCTCCAGCACCTCGTACTCGCTGATCATCAGCCCGCCCGGCGTGGATCGGATCTTCCTGCACAGCCCGGGCGCCAATCATACGTTCTGCGCCGCCGATGTAGATTACGAGCTGACCGCAGGGGCGGATGTTTTTCATTTCGGATACCCGCCGGTGATGCGGCGAATGTACGAAAACGGCGGAAGGGAAATGGCCGAGATGTTTTCTCGGGTGAAGACCGCCGGCGTTTTGACTTCGCTGGATATGGCTTTCCCCGACCCGTCCTCACCGGCGGGTAAAGCCGACTGGCGCGCGATTTTTCAAGCCGTGCTGCCGTCGGTGGATATTTTCCTGCCCAGTATCGAAGAATTGCTATTTTGCCTCGACCGGCCTTTATACAATCGGTTGGACGGCCGGGACGGAAAATTGTTGGAACGCGTTACGCCGGCATTGCTCCATGACGTAAGCGCCGAACTGTTGGCGATGGGCGTAAAGATCGTCGTACTCAAGCTGGGTGAAAGTGGGTTTTATCTGCGCACCGCTGACGCGGAAGCCCTCCGCGGCTTGGGGCATGGGATCGACGGCGATGCCTGGGGCCGGCGCGAGCTGTGGGCTCCCTGCTTTCAAGTGACCGTCGTCGGAACCACCGGATCCGGTGATGCGACCATCGCCGGATTCCTTGCGGCATTACTGCGCGGCCTGCCCCCGATGGAATCCGCGACGATGGCGGTTGCCGTCGGCGCGTGCAATGTCGAAGCCCCCGATGCATTGAGCGGCCTGCGTGCGTGGGACGAAACGCGGGCGCGCATTGCGTCCGGTTGGCCGCATCGCGCGCTCGCGCTTGCCGCTCCCGGTTGGAAATGGGACATCGCTCATCAACTTTGGATCGGCCCGGCGTGAGGGGAGATAACGCGGGGAATTGACCGGTCAGCTTTTATCGCCAATAAAAAGGATCAAGCAAGTGAACACGGCGCTTCGCTATTATCTTAAGGAAAAAGCTTTTATCGAGATTTTGCCTCGTTCACCAGTAAGTTTTTCTACACGGTTATCGCATCTCCATAATGACCTTGGGATATTCAAAAGAATTGTAAGGCGCCTTAGGCAAGAATGTGGGTCCCCGTCTTCCCATTCAGAGCAAGTACCATATTCTTCGTATTTGTGATGATTACGCGCTTGCCGCCATGGTCCAGGAAGTTCAACGCGGCTTCGATCTTGGGTTCCATACTGCCCATGCCGAATTGTCCTTCGGCCAAATGCTTCTTGGCCTCCGATATCGTCAGATGATCCAACAATCGTACGGTTGGCGAATGGAAATCCACGGCAACTTTTTCAACATCCGTCGAGATCAAAAACAGGTCTGCGCTGATGCCGGATGCCAGCAGGGCGGAGGCCAGGTCTTTGTCTATGACCGACTCGACGCCGACCAGCTCGCCGATTTCATTTTCGATGACTGGAATCCCGCCGCCTCCGACGCCGATCACGGTGAAACCGGCTTTTGCGAGAGTCATGATCACGTCCTGTTGCACAATTCGAATCGGAGCCGGAGAGGGCACGACGCGCCGCCAGCCTCGGCCGGCATCTTCGATGATTGTCCAGCCATCCTTGTCGCGGCGCATTTTGGCGGCGGCTTCGTCCATAAAGGAGCCGATCGGTTTGGACGGATTCGAAAAGGCGGGATCGTTTTTATCCACGAGGGTCTCGGTGACGACGGTCGCGGCGTGATTGTTCATGCCGCGCCGGTGGAATTCGTTGATCAATGCCATTTGAAACATGTAACCGATGGAACCTTGAGTGTCCGCACCGCAGTGGTCCAGCGGTATGGTGAATAATTCGTGTTCGGTTAATTCCGAGCGTCGGAGAATAAAACCGACTTGCGGGCCGTTCCCGTGCGTGATGATGACATCCCAGCCGGCCTGAATGATCGAGGCGATCTGGGCCATCATCTCACGGGCGGCTGCGTACTGATCGGGGAGTGATGCTTTCCCCTTTTCCCTGATCAGCGCATTCCCGCCGATAGCGACGACCGCAAGTTTGTGTTCCATTTACACCCTCAAGTATTTCTCATCCTATATCAATTGGGCCAATTAATCCATCATCTCCCGGATTACCCAGGCCGGAGGAAACCAACCCACCCAGATCTCTACTAAAGCCGGGAAGACTTGGTGCTATTATTATCCGAGAAGGAATCGTGTACGGGAAATTACCATGGCCTGATGATTCATCCAGGAAGTCAATTGATTTTGAAGCAATCCATTAGAGGATCCAATGGACAACCTTGAACTGGCCGGCATCTTCACACTGATCGCCGATTTATCGGAGATCAAGGGTGAGATCATCTACAAGACCCTCGCTTACCGTAAAGCGGCCGAAAATTTGGCCGGCTTGGGACGCGACGTAAACGAATATTGGAAAGAGGACAACCTTCAGGAAATTCCCGGCGTGGGCCAAGCCATCGCCGAGAAGATCGACGAACTGCTCCGCACCGGCAAACTTAAGTTCCTCGTCCAACTTAAAAAAGAAGTTCCGCCCAGTCTGGCCGAGTGGTTGAAAGTGCCCGGTCTGGGACCGAAGAAGGTCGGCCTGATCTGGAAATCGTTGCATATCACGACGCTGGCTCAGCTCGAGAAGGCTGCGCGCGCAGGCAAGCTGAGCGACCTGCCGGGAATGGGAGCCAAGTCGGAGGCCGCAGTGCTGGCGGGAATCGAATCCCTCGCCCGGCGTTCGGACCGGATTCCGCTTGGCCGGGCTTTTCCTCTAGCGCAGGAAATCGCGGCCGCGCTGAAAAAGGTTGAGGGAGTTGCCGCAGCGGAGCCGGCCGGCAGCCTGCGCAGGATGCGCTCCACCGTCGGCGATATCGACATCCTGGTGGCGTCCAGAAATTCCGGAGCGGTGATGGAAGCGTTCACGCACCTTCCCGGCGTCGCGCGCGTGTTGGGCAAGGGCGAAACCAAATCCAGCGTTGAGTTCGGCGACGGTGTGCGCGCCCAAGTGTGGGTCCACCCGCCGGAACGGTTCGGCACGGCGCTGCAATATGCCACTGGATCGAAAGACCATAATGTGGCCCTGCGGGAACTTGCGCTGGCCAAGGGACTTTCGCTATCCGAACATGCATTGACCCGGACCGACGGCAAGGGCGAGATTCTCTGCGCGAAGGAGGAGGAAGTCTACGCGGCTCTGGGCTTGCCGTGGATTCCTCCCGAATTGCGCGAGGACCGCGGCGAGGTGCAGGCCGCCAAGGCCGGGAAGCTGCCGAAGCTGATCGAAATAAAGGATATCATCGCGGATTTTCACGTACATACAACCTGGAGCGACGGGAGTTTGAGCATCCTCGAGATGGCGAAAGCCGTCGCAAAGCGCGGCATTCGGTTGATGGCCGTCACCGACCATTCGGCCGGACTTGGCGTGGCGGGCGGGCTCGACATCGCCCGTCACAAGCAGCAGGCGGCCGAGATCCGCAAGGTGCAGGCGGAACTCGGCGACCGCATTCTTCTCCTCCACGGCAGCGAAGTGGAGATCCACGCCGACGGCACGCTCGATTATCCGGACGAGTTCCTCGCGAGCCTCGACATCGTGGTCGCATCGCTTCACGCCAGCTTGCGCCAGCCGCGCGAGAAGGTCACCCAGCGGGCGGTCGATGCTGTTCGGAATACGAACGTCGATATTCTCGGTCATCCGACGGGAAGGCTCATTCCGGACCGCGAAGGGGCCGACCTGGATATGGACGCGGTGTTTGCGGCCGCCGCGGAAACGGGCGTCGCGCTGGAGATTAATTCCCATCCCGCCCGGCTCGACCTGGACGATGTGCATGCCCGCCGCGCGCAGGAACTGGGAATTCCCATCTGCATCGATACCGACTCGCATTCCGAAGACGATCTGGACCGTCTTTTCTACGGCGTGGCAATAGCCCGCCGAGCCTGGCTGACCAAGGCGGACGTGATCAACGCGTGGCCGGTGGAGAAGATATTGACTTGGTTGAAAAATCGCGGCCGGAAATGAAACGCGGCGTAGGTTGTTACTACGCCGCACTCGCAATAGAAGATCGTTGTCGCGAAATCCTTTAGGTAGTGCGAATCTCACACCCGCGGCGCTGGATCCTTCATCCGGGTGATGATCAGCGCGCTGACCACCAGCAGTCCTGCGGAGAGCAACAGGCCGGGGGTGAACGATCCGTCGGGAAGTCTGAGCAATTCCATGATGTACACAAATACAACCGACACCTGGCCTGCGAGCTGAATCAGCCCGTTGGAAGTGCCCTCGGGAGTCGGCTGGGTGATTTCGGCGCAATATTGCATCCCGATCGGGCTGATGCTGATCAGGAAGAACCCCAGCCCGAATGCGGAAACGAACAATACGATCGAACTGGTGGCGAAGGTCAATCCCACCAGCCACGGGATGGCCAGCAGGACGCCCAGCAACAGGTAGCGGACCCGCTTGTGCTGCTTGTCGGAAAATGGCGGAATGACCGCGGCGCCGATCACCCCGCCCAAGAGCATCAGCGCTCCGAGCGTTCCGGCGTCGGTGGGGGTGAAGCCGCGCGGGCGGATGATGGTTTCCACCCATGTGGTCACGCCGTTGAACACGCCCATGCCGATGAACATGACAAACAGGTACATCCAGAAGGGTTTGACGGTGAGCGCGTGTTTCAGCCCGTCGAGCATCAGCGCGCGCGTTTCTTGGCCCTCCGGGCACGGGGGCGTGGCTGGTTTTTCGCGGGCCAGGAAGATGAAGAGCACGGCGGAAAACGCCGCCACTCCTCCGTACAAAAGTTGGATCGACGGGATAGACATTCCACCGTCCATAAGGATCGGTGTGAGCGCCATCCCCAGGGCGATCCCCATCAGGCTGGCCAGCGTGGCCAACCCGACGGCGGTGGCTCGTTCCTCGATCGAAAACCAGTTGGCCGGGACCTTGGTCCAGGCGTTCATCATGAACGGCTGTGCGACAGCCAGACCGATCGTGCACAAAACCACAAATGTGAAGTCGCCGCCGGCCAGCCCGCGGAGAACTCCAAAAACGCCCATTATCATGGCACCGATCCCGACCGCCCAGTGGAACCCGTACGTGTCGATGACCCAGGAGACCGGGATCGAGAGGGGCAGAAACACCAGCATGAAAATCATCGCGAGCAACCCGATTTGAAAATCGGTGACATGGTAGAACTGGGCTGCCGGGCCCGTGATCGGGGCGTAACCGATCCACAGCATCTGGATGGTCAGGTTGATGAACATGAATACCGCCAGCACCACCCAGCGGTATCCATACACGCGAAATCTGGCGTCGGCCATCAGAGGTCTCCAATCTTCCCGTCGCATTCGGGTTTCCCGGTCGTTCTATCCGGGGTATTGGAGCGGGATTATAACCTGTGCGGAAGGTTTTCTCGATCCGGGTCGGGGCCGGGAGCGTGAATGGCCGATAAGAGGTGGAAGGAAAGGCCTGAAAGTATTCCCGTTTGGAAACCGCCAGTTTCCTCTTTCCCCCCAATTCATAAATGAAAAAGGGGGAAAGAGGGGGCGCGGTCCTGTAAAGACTCCGGCAAAGGAAGCCGGCGATGGAACATTAAAATCAGTGTCTGCCGATTTGTTTTTTTACGAACGTCATTACGGCGCCGACCGGATGGGCAAGCGGAACGCCCTGCAGGTCTTTTTCGACAAACAACAACGACAGCTGGTGGAAGCTCCGTAGAGTCCGCATGACATCCTCGAACTCTTCGATTGGATATTCCATCACGACAACCCCGTTACCGTCTACGTAGCCGCCGTTCATATTTTCGTGCATCTCATAGAACACGATCGAGCCGACGAACTGGTCGTCCTTGTAGCATTCGATGCAGGTTGCCCCGGCCCGCCAGGGGGAGCTGAGGTTCCCGTTGACGTTGTTGCTGTATACCACGACGTATTTGTTGAAATCGACCGTGCATTCTCCATTCCGGGAACCGGACCTCAATGGAATGAAGCTGGAGTGAAAAATACTGGAAATATCTTTGTTTGCCATCGGTTTCTTTTTCGTTGTTGCCTTTGCTTTGGGACTCATAATGCCCTCCTATGGAAAAAAATGGAAATGTTGTAATGAACGGCTCTTTCCATCAAGCCTTTTTCCCCGATCTGTGGAACGGACAGTGAAAACGGGGGATAGGAAGTAGTATATAGGAAAATTGGTTTAAAAACATTTGGCGAAGAGAGATGCTGGTTATTCTTCCACGGGATCAAAAGCAAGAGATCGGTTCCCGTTCGCTAGGAACAAACCTGCCTCCAGGCGTCCAGGGTGCGATGCTTGAGGATGGCGCGGATACCGAGCTCCCCCGCGCGCGGGCAGAAGGCGCTGAGGGTGATCCCCGTATCGGTGTATTCCGCATCCAGGACAGGTTTCCCGTTTTGAAGGAACGGCAGTGTCAGGTCACACCAACCCTGATCGAAGCAATCCTCCGTCAGGGCAAAATCGAAATCCGTAAACAGATCCGGCGCCTGCTCCGCGTCATTCTTAAGCGCGATGGCCAGTCCGCGGCGGTGGGCTTCCTGCGCCAACCAGCGATTGAACCGCAATTGATCCTCGGCGGTCAGCGGGAAACCAGTCTCATTCTGATACCCGTCGACGTTATCGGGTTCCACGGCGTCGAAGCCCTTGGCTTTACAGAGGTCCAAACGCGCCCCAAGGATGGACCCGAGCTTATCGATCCGACGAATGTCGAGCCATTTCTCGCCCGGCCGGCCTTCGTAATCCTTCCCGAGGATTTCCTTCGGGAAGGCGGCGGCGTCCGGCCGCCAGTCCTCCCAACTGCCGGCGCTGAGGTAACACACGGTGCGGCGGTCTTGCAGTTGCAGCGAAGCCACAGTGTCCGCGCCGTTGTCAAATAAATCGATATCGTAAACGTCCGCGTCGATCGAAATGTCGATATCTTCGCCGGTGAGCTGCCATTGCCAGGTGATTCCGATCTTGGGCTTCCACCAGGTTGAGGCAATCCCGCCAACGGTAGGGGATCGGAGGGGACTGGAACCGGACGGAACGTTGATTGTATGTTCGACGGTTCGCGTTTTGCCCTGAGTTCCCATCAGGCGGGAACCGGACGTAGGAGCGGTGCAGCCGGAAAGGAAGAAGGCGGCGGCAGGCACGCAAAGGATGAGGAGATAGACTTCACGGTTCTTCATAATCCCGTCCCGGAAACTGGCTGCGCGTCCGGCGAATACGAAGGGCGATCGGAGAAAGGTCGACTCGGCGGGATCCTGATGGATGGAACTGTCATCCACCCAGATCTTGCCCCCGGAAAATCAAGGCAGAGAACAGGAAGAAAAGCAAGCCATACGCGGCGATGCCGATTACGGCTGAAGTGAATTCCGCAGAATGGAAATTAAATTTTTGGCTTGCTTGAAGCGTCGAAATCCAAGTATAGGCCATCACTCCCGGAAGATAGTCGCCGATCTTTTCCCACACCCCTCCCAAAGGCCAGAGAATTAACGCGACCAGGTTTTCCAGAATAAAAAAATATCCGAGGCTTATCCCGATAGTGGCTGCGGCGGAGCGGGTGAGAATGGCGACAAAAAAGGTTATGGCTGCGTAGGGCAGGAGCGAATAGACGCTCCCGACCACCGTAATCCCAATCCGCCCGAAATCCACACGGCTTGGATCGATGCCCCCATAATAATGAATCGTTGCTGCGCCGCCGCAAACCCCTCCCACGATCAGCGGAACCAGCACCATGCCAAGGATAGGTAAAAGGAAGGAAAGGAACTTCGCGGCGATCAGAGAAAAGCGCGGGCGCCGTGACCGACTAGTAAGTTAATGGTCCGCCAAGGATATTCCTGAGCCGTCATCGTCCCCACGAAAATGATCACCAGCAGGACTCCGGAAGAAGCGCCGAAACTCAGGGAGGTCGACAGTGCGGCGGGTAAAGTGACCAATTGTTTGTACTCTTCGATCGTATCGGATTGCACCTGCGGCTGGGTTTGAAGATCTACCAAGTATGCATTCTCAACGATAAAGGAACCCGCCAGAAAAGCCGAAATCAGAATCAGCCCGATCCAAAGCGTAAGGCGCCGGAAATTTTTACTATGTTCCATGGATATTAAGTTCCAAAACATATCGGTTTCCTTTCGGAAGGATTCCGGATAGACCCCGCGCGGTGGGTTGGATTTCAGGATATGTCCGAGCCGGTCAGCCCGAGGAAGAGTTCCTCCAGATCCGGCCTTCCCGTGGTGACCTCGTTGGGAACCATCCCGTTCGAAACGAGGCAGACGATCACCGCTTCGCTCGGGATCCCCTTGACCAGCACGTACGCTCCGTTCGCCTGGGCCTCGGTAACGCCGGGCTGCGCGCGCAGAACGGCTGCGGCTTCCTCCGGGGAGGGAACGCGCGCTTTCACCGTGACGTTCCCTTTTCCAAGCAGCGCGGCGATATTGCCCTGGGCGACGATCGATCCCTTGCTCAGGATGGCCACCTCATCGCAAATCTGCTCCACCTCATGCAGCAGGTGGCTGCTGAGAAAGACCGTCATTCCGGCATCGGCCAGCTTCCGCAGCAGGTTGCGGGTCTCGTGCATCCCGGCCGGATCCATCCCATTGGTGGGTTCGTCCAGAATCAGCAATTCGGGTTGATGCAGGAGGGCGATCCCGAGCCCCAGGCGTTGCTTCATGCCGGAAGAGAATCTGCCCGCATTGCGTTTGGCCACGCTCTCCAACCCCACAATCTCCAGCACTTCATCCACCCGCCCGGGAGAAATACCCGGATACAAGCGGCTCATCAGCGTGAGATTTTCCCGCGCAGTCATGTACGGCACAAGCGCGGGCAGGCCCATGAGCGATCCCACCCGGCGCAAGGGAAAATTCCCTCCCAGAGTAACCGGCTCGCCGAAAAGGGTCACGCTTCCGGCGTTCGGGCGAAGGAGGCTGAGGATCATTCCGATCGTGGTCGTCTTGCCCGATCCGTTCGGCCCTAGGAAACCAAACACGCTCCCGCGATGAACTTCCAGACTCACATCTTCCACAGCCTTCACCCTTCGAAAATATTTGCGAAGCTTCGCGGTTCTCAGAACGATGTCGTCCATACTTCACAGGCCTCCGCCAAATGGATTGTATCTCAATCGGTTAATCGTGATGCCGGGATTTTCATGAAGGTTCGGCAGTGAAGGTTGTCTCCCAGATGGAATATAATTCATCTTCCGGAGAACCCAACCTGATATCGGAGGGAAGTCATGACGACGACACTAGTTCCCGAGGGCCTAATCCGCCGGCAAGCCATTAAATATTGGTTGGTTCTTTTCCTCTGGCCGGCCTATCTCTTCTTCCTTCCGTGGGTGTTCGCCCGGCTGGGGATCTTTTCGCTGTTGTATATGATCTTTCCGGGGATCTACCTGTTCACCTGGGTGGGATTCCTGATGCACGAGAGCTGGCACAAATACGTTCCCAACATCCCTAACGGTTTTTTCTACAACGTCTTCGCGTTGATGCTGCTTTCCGATCCCCAGTTGTATCAGATGACCCACGGGTTCCACCATTCCAAGGTGCATACCTATGAAGACGCGGAATTCCACCCGGTGGGGGAGGTCCGGAATCGCGCGGTCCGGATTATCTACAACTGGCTGGAAGTTATCATTGGTGTTGCGTGGCTCGTGCTTATGGCAAGCCTGGCCGTTCCGCTGGATCCGCGGTTTTCCAAGCGATACCGGATTTGGAAACTGCCCATTTCGATTCTTGCCTGGGTGATCATCATGGGCGGGATCGGATTTCTCGCGCACCGGATTTTCGGGGTATCGCTCGCCCAGATCGTTGTTCCATTTGTTGCCAGCATCTGGCTGAACTCCTTCGTGCTGCATCAATCCCAACTGATCGAGCACGGCAACCTGTATGTCGACGGGACGTTCGACGAGCGGAACGTCTGGACGCGCAATCTCAAAAAGGCGGGGGTGATCGAATCCATCATCCTGTTTTTCACCCACGGCGATTCGGAGGAGCACGTTCTCCATCACATCCTGAACAAACAATATCTGCGTCCTTTCCCGGGCGTGGTTCCCCTGCCGGAGAAAGCGGTTTACATCACTTTCAGGGATTACCTGGGAATTTTGGGCAGGATCCTGCAGGGAAAGCCCGACCATTTCGCGGCGTCGTCGCCGGACCCGTGGCGGCATTGAGAACGGTCGGGGAATCGGGACTCTTGGATTTCGGGAAAGGCGTAAAATTTCGGAAGAAGGAAGGAGCGGCTTGATGAATATCGCCCAGGTTTGGAAGGCCGCTTATCCGGAGGCGCACGCGGGAATTCTCGTCATGCGCGGTGCGGCCAACCCGACGCAACATGCCGGGCTTGATAAAAGAAAAACCGACCTGGAAACGGAATTACGCGCCCGTTTTTCCGGCTTTGACCGTCCGGCGCTCCTCCGGCTTCCCGAATTGCGCGCATACGATGAATATTACCGGCGTTTTAAAAAAACGTATCACATCCAGCTTCAACTTGAATCGATCGTGTTTAAAGGAAAGCCCATTCCCAGCGTCGCCGCGCTGGTGGAAGCGATGTTCATGGCGGAAATGGAGGATCTACTACTCACCGCCGGGCACGATCTGGACGTGTTGCGGTTGCCGTTAACCCTGGATGCAGCGGGAGGGAGGGAAACGTACACGCTTCTGCGAGGCGAGACGCAAACCCTCAAGGCGGGGGATATGTACATCCGCGACGGTGAAGGTGTGATCTCGAGCGTGATTTACGGGCCCGACCGGCGCACCCAGATCCGTCCGGAGACGAAGAACGCCGTATTTACCGCGTACGCTCCGCCGGGGATCACCGGAGAGGCGGTGAAAAATCACCTGGAGCATATTCTGCGCAATGTAAAACTGTTCGCACCCGAAGCGGTGCCGGAAACGTTGGAAGTATTTGGCGAGCGATGAATTCCCGCATCGCCTCATCCCTCTTCGATGAATAGGAGAACATGATGAACCATCGGAAAGCAAAAACCGCAGGCGGAAAAATCGGCCGCAGGGAATTTCTAAAAACGATCGCCATTTCCGGCGGGGTCGCGATCGGGGGAAGCCTGCTTTCGAGCTGTGGTTCCGGCAGTTCCATCATCCTCGATCTGACCCAACCGGAAAACCAACCGTTGGCGACCGTCGGCGGAACACTCGCGCTGGATGCCAATAGTTTGGATCCGCAGGGCATTCTTTTATACCGGTCGGGGCCTGCTTCCGTTTTGGCATTCAGCCGGAAATGCACCCACTTGGGCTGCACAATCGGTGCGTTTCAAAACGGCATATCCACTTGCCCGTGTCATGGATCGCAATATGATACACAAGGCGGCGTGGTCCGAGGTCCCTCCCAGAACCCGCTGCGCCAACATACGGCCACGATATCCGGATTGACGGTGACAATAACCGCCTGACGACTATGCGGTGTAACGATGCATCGGGTGTTCATCAAGCCCGCGTCGCCCGTCTCTCTCTTCCATAAAAGTAAATTGTAGCCGGGATGGTCCATCCCGGCTACAATTTAAGTCAAGGGGGGTATCAATGATAAAGCGATGATCCATCCCGATCCAATTTGAACCTATAGGGCATCAATGATAATGGGGCAGGATCTTATTTTGGCGCAGTCTTTGTACAAGCATTAACAAAGCCGACAATTTCCTGTACCGCCCGAATCACTTCCTCCGATGCAGGCGAATCGAATTCCAGGTTTTTCGGTTGGATACCCAGGATCGCGACCCGACAACCCAATTCCGAGGATAGATATTTGCCAAGTCCGCTCAGCGGAAAGGTATGCGTGCTGCCCGTAAAACCTTCGGCCTGCTCCGGGTCGACCCAGCGAATCGTTCCGGGAGGCTCTCCCATTTCCGCCGAGTCGATAAATACCGCCCAGTCCGGCAGATACCGTCGCAGCGCGCCGGTGGCGGCTTCGGGCAGCGCTCCCGCCTCGAAGAGCAGCGGTTCATCCCGCTGAGATTCTTTAACTTTGGATTTGGAGGGATTCTTCCGGGCGGATTCCATCAACCGCCGGAGGACGAGCACGCCCGCCGCATCGTCGCCGCGCAATTCCTGTCCCACTCCAATGAAGGCGATCTTACGGCTTTTCCTGAGGGCTTGCGAGAGAGGTTCTTTCCAGGAATTTCTGGATGTCTTCGTCACGTCCATACGTAACCGTAAACGGTTCCCGGGTCAGCGCCGCCCGTTCCCACTCTTCATTCGACATCTCGATGCATTTAAACCGGCAGTTGACCACGCACTGCGCGCAGTAGGTGCAACGGTCGGCGTGAAAGCGCATGATGAAGCGTTTGTTGGGTTTGTCGATGGTGACGATTTCGATTGCGTTGGCGGGACAGTCCATCATGCACAGGGTGCATCCGGTGCATTTTTCGGGGTTATAGCGCACCGTCCCGCGCAGCCGTTCGGGAACCGGCTGGCGATCCCCGTACGGATATTGCACGGTGGCGGGTTTGCGGAATACCGACTTGAAAATCTCGCCCAGCATGGAGCCGATTTTCATAGAATTACTCCTCTAAGAATTATTACAATCAGCAGTTGGACCAGTGCCAGGAGCGCGCCGAGCCGCCACCACAAGCCCACCGTCTGATCGATCCGCAGCCTGGCAAAAAGCGCCTGCAGCGCGGCCACAATCACCAGCAGGCCGAGAGTCTTGAGCAGGAATTCCAACGGATTGGAAAGGCCGCCGAGGTAGAACGCGGACACCAGGGTTATGCCGATCACCAGCTCGACATCTTTTCCGAGGCGGAAGAGCGCGAGTCCCCGGCCGCTGTATTCGGTCAGCGCGCCGGCCACGATTTCCGACTCGGCCTCCGGGGCGTCGAACGGCGCCAATTCCAGCTTGCCCATCAGGCCGATCACGGCCACGAAGAATCCGATGAACAATGGCAGCGCGAGCCACACGTGCCCGGTCACGCTCTGATCGACGACGCTGATCTGCCAGGAGTCGGCCAGGATGGCGGGGCAAAGCAGCGCCAGAAGGAACGGGGCTTCGTAGGAAAAAAGCTGTGTGAGAGTGCGCGTGGCGCCCAGCAGGGAAAAGCGGTCCGCGGTGTTGGCGCCCGCCAGGCCGATGCAGATCGTCAGCAGGCCGAGCAAAAATACGGTGATGATCAGATCGCCGGGAAGCGCAAAGGAGGGCGCAAACCCGGCCATCGGGACGTACAGCCCCGCTGTCAGCGCGCCGGCCATGGCGATAATCGGCAAACTGACGAAGAATAGCGGGATAACGCCTGCGGGGATGACCTCCTCCTTGGCCAGGAGTTTGATCGTATCGGCCAGCGGTTGGAGTACTCTCGGCCCGATCCGGTTCTGGAAGCGGGCCACCAATTTGCGGTCGATGTATTCATATAGCAATCCGAGCGCGATCAGGGTCAACCCGCCCGGGAATACCAGCATCTTCAAAAGGGGTGAGATGTCCATGCTCATGGTTTGCTCTACGAGGAGGAATCCTTTCGAGAATCGGATTCGGAAGGTGCGGCGGATCCGTCACTCCCTTCGCGGCGGACGATCACGGTACGGTCGTTGCAGGAAAAGCATGGATCGATGCCGGCGAGGATCATCGGGACATCAGCCAACTGATGACCGACGGCGCCGACGATGACCGACATGAAGTTGCGCAGGCTCGGCGTGCGGACTTTGACCCGCACCGGATTCTCGCCGCCGTCGCTTTTAATGAAATAGAATAATCCGCCGCGGGGCGCTTCGATCCGGCTGACGGTTTCCCCCGCGCGGACCTTGCGCGGAAAGCGGACCGAGAGCTCGCCTTCGGGCAGGTGTTCCATCAGCGCGCGGATGTTGCGCGTCGATTCGAACAACTCCTGGATCCGCACCACGAATCGGGCGTGCAGGTCGCCGGCGGTGGCCGTAATCATGGTGATCGGAAAATCCGCATACATCAGGTAGGGAGCATCCACCCGCAGGTCGCGGTGCACGCCGGAGGCGCGCACGACGGGGCCGATCGCCCCGAGATTTTCCGCCTCTTCGGTGGTCATGGTCCCTACGCCGCGGGTCCGGCGGAGGAAGGATTCGTCGTTGTTCACGACGTTCAGATAATAATGAAGGCGCTTCTCAAGATATTCCAGCCCGCTCAGGATGGAATCCCGCTGCGCCGGGCCCAGATCGTATTTCACGCCGCCCAACACATTGGCGGAATAATTCACGCGGTTGCCGGTGAAGGATTCAAGGATGTCCATTACCGTCTCGCGGTCGCGCCAGGAGTACATGAAGAGCGTGTCGTAGCCCGCCTCGTGCGCGGCTACGCCCACCCACAGCATGTGGCTGTGGATGCGCTCGAGCTCCAATAAAATCTGGCGGATAGCTTGCGCGCGCGGCGGCGCCGCCACGCCGGCCAGCCGCTCCACCCCCAGCGAATACACCGTCGAATGGGCGTGCGAGCAGATGCCGCACACGCGCTCGAGCAGGTACAGCGCCTGGGCCCAGTTGCGGCTCTCGGCTCCTTTTTCCAGCCCGCGGTGGACGTAGCCGAAGCG
>Ga0187886_1002563_pt1 | contig 14461 bp, 11 predicted proteins | sample June2016WEW_20_1_FD_133001 | JGI IMG/M metagenome (GOLD analysis project Ga0187886, IMG submission 133001) | Peatland microbial communities from SPRUCE experiment site at the Marcell Experimental Forest, Minnesota, USA - June2016WEW_20_150 | ecosystem: Environmental > Terrestrial > Soil >... | reverse complement strand
TTCAATAACTAAAATTTTTCCCGGCATAGCTTTTCTCTATACGTTTTTTATTACCTTGCCGCAGCTATGGGTAAAGCAAAACTAAAGGTGCTGCCTTCTCCTTCCTTGCTTTCCGCCCAGATACGGCCGCCGTGAGCTTCCATAATCTGACGGCAAATAAAAAGTCCCAGCCCGGTACCCTCAGCATCACCGTTGTTTTTAGCTTGATAGTATCGGTCGAATAACGAGGGAATATCTGCCTGCGAAATACCGATGCCGTGGTCGATTATCTGTATCAGCAATTCGTGATCTTGGACCCCGGCTTTAACGTAAATGGGACTATTTTCAGGACTAAATTTGATGGCGTTGGCTAGCAGGTTAACGATTACCTGTTTAATACGAAATGCATCGACTTCAATTTCCGGGAGAGAGGGAGCCAGGTCATGGCTAATCAGATTTTTTTTTTGCTGCGCCATCCCCTGGACGCTATCAATAGCTTCGGAAACTATATTATACGGTGAAACCGTTTCTTTATTGATACCGAAGGCTTCACCCTTATCATTCAACGTTTTAGATATATCATCGATTAGCTTATTAAGGCTTTCACTCTGCTGCACCATGATGGAGAGAAACTCTTTCCGCGTTTTTTCATCCGCGACATCCTCTTCCAGCATCAACCTGGCGAATCCAGCAATAGAATGCAAAGGATTACGCATTTCATGTAGCACATTAGCTACATATTCCGAGTTCAGTTTCTGGTCTGCCAGCTTCTCCAGCTTTTTTTCCGCTGACTCAATAACGCTAGCGGGGGACTCAAGCTCCTGCCTTGCCCTGACTATTTCCCCTTTGGTCATGTTAATGACGTCTTTCTTTGCCTGCACGATTACTTCGTTAGCTTTGATAATGCTTTTTTCCGCTTCTTCTCTTACCCTGCGGTTTTCTTCCTTAGCCTGATTGATTACTTCCTGTATCGCCTGCTTAGCTTTTTCTGCTTCTTTTTTGGCTTCGAGGGTTTCTTTCCGAGCCATATTTAGCGCTTCTTCGGAGTTCTTTTTTACCGCCTCGAGCTCTTGCCTTCCCTGCTGTGTTTCACCCTGGGCTTTAGCGATAGCTTCCTGGGTTTTTTTATTGGTTATTTCAAGTTCGTCCCGCATCTGCTTCATTTCTTCGCAGATTTTTTCATAAGCCTGCTTTTCCGCCATCACGGTAGCTTCTTGCATTGTTCGCCGGGCAAGCTCCATGTCCGCCTTTGCCTGCTGACTCTCTAGTGTGGCTTTTCCCAGGGCTGATTTGGCTTCACGCCGCATTGCTTCCGTTTCTGCTCTGGCTTTTTTTATCTCTTCTTGAGCTTGTTTTAAAGCCGATTGCGCCTGGTGCTTATAAACCCTTAGCTCCTCGGCGCTTTTCTTTACTTTATCTTGAGCCAGAGCCAGCGTTTCCTTAGCATAGTCGCTTAAAGCCGCCACTTCCTCATGACTCTTCTTTACCTCTTCTTCGGCGCGCCGGACGGCTTCATTAGCCGCCTCCTGGATGGCTTTCACCTCGGCGCGAGCCCGGGCAATCTCATCGGCAGATTGGGTGATAGCATCCTTTTTCACCTGACTAACGATTAGCTCGGCAGCTTTATGGGTAGCCTCGGATTCAAGTAAAGCCTTTTTCGTTTCTTCCTTGGAGGCGTTTATCTCTTCCTGGGCTCTATTGACAACTATCCGGGCGGCAATTATCTCTGATTTAGCTTCAGTAACTATTTTATCGATTTTAATCTTGGCTTTATCTTCGGTTAAATCATCGATAAAATGCCGTAGTCTCGGGTTTTTCGTCATCAGCAGGTGATAAAACTCGGCTTTAACTTTATCATTAGCCGGTTTATTATTATCTGAAAGCGATTTCTCCGCATCGGCAACATTCGCCGAGGAGTCATTGCCGGGAGGCAACTCTTTTGATGTCGCTGTTGGGCTATCGCCCTGCGTGGCTTCCTTCTCATCGATAGCGTAAGGCTTCTTGGCGGCAATTAGCGCGAGCTGAACGACCGCTTCAAGGTCGCTTACCATTTTCTTGGCTTTTTGTTCCGCAAGCTTGCTTTCTTGAGAAAACCGGTGAATAGCACCCAAGGCAGCCTCTTTAGCTCCCCAATTATTCTGTGGAGCTTTCAACGGTGATTCTTGCGAATCGCTGTTGCTCGAGGCTGCCTCATGGGTCTCTGTACCGGCTTTAGCTTTCAGCGCACCCGGTATATCTGCTTTGTTGCCGTTTATATCGATTTTTCCGGTTGTTGAGTCTGTCAGCATAGAGCACTCACTTATACCCAGTATTTAGCTGCCTGGTATAATGTAACCTCTAAAGTCACCTTGGATATTCTTTTTACCTGGATGCTACCTACAGTCTAATAGCCAGTGGCGGTTTGGGTAACTTTACCCGTGAGGTCGCAGGAGTAGTTGCCCGTGGTGAAGGGATCCCGCAGGTATTCAGGGAAAAGCACATGAGGAGCAGACGGGAATTCCGACATGTTGTTGGTAGAGGCGGTAGCAGTAACGTTGGCGGTATTCTCTTTAGCCATCATGCAATCCATCGCTGTCTGCACGACGTCAAGTTCGGCACCAGCAGCCTGGGTATGACCGTAAGAGATCATTCCAGAGATGTTTGGCACCATGATTGCCGCCAGGACTCCCAGCAAGGTGAACACGACGAGTAGTTCTACCAGGGTAAAGCCTTTTTGACCCCTCTTGCTGCCCTTTTTCGCAAAGCCTTTCATATCCTTCCTCCTTTTTAAAAGACTTTCACTATATTTTGGCTGTTATATTCATTAATGATGCGAGGGCACAACTCGCGCCTCGTAAATACGATTAGCTTCAGTAGTTAATTTATTAACATCCTCCTCGGTAAAAAGCCGCCAACTCCTTCTATCACGATAATCCTGGATAGCCAAACTCTCTTCTTTTAGCCAGCGTAACAAAGTGCTCCGGCTGATACGAGCTATCTGGCATACTTCCGAGGTTCTATAAAACTTTTTATCATTAATACTTACCGGCATATACGCCACCCCCTGGTAAGCGGAAAAATCCCCTATCACTATAACTTGATATAGAGTGATACGGTTCTATACAATTGATGATACGAGTTCAGTCTTAAAGTCGATAGTAAGTCTTCCCTTATTTTTGTTAGGGTAAACCCCTATGTTAATTGGGTTCTAGCTCTTAGTGCATATCTGCCGGAGCTTTCAAGCTAATAGATTGGATGAACTATAAACAGATAATTTCTTGCCTTGATAATATATATGCGGTATGATACTTCAACCTGTGTATATCAACACACAAAACGCCGATTTAAGATGAAGTAAAAAATATCCATCTTAAGCAATAGTACTTATGTTGACTAACCGAGATATGATATAATCATCCCAAGAGGTAAAAGATTATGAGGACTCGCCCCAAGTGTCCTAACTGCGGCCAGGATGTTATTGGCAAGGTATGCCGGTGGTGTGGTCAGCCACTGCCAAGCACCCATTACATACCCAGAAAAGAAAACGAAACAGCGAAAAACTCGCCGCCGATGTCACAAAATATACCTGACCTTCTGCCAAGAGATGAAGAAATAGAGGCAACAGTTAAGGTTGAAGAGCGAACGACCTCCTCGGCAGCGATTTTAGACGATGTCCGCCAAGAAGCGAACAAGATTATGTCACAGGCAGAAGAGGCCGCCGCGGATATTGTCATCAATAGCCATAATCAAGCTGAAGCGAAAGCCGCCAGAATCATCGCCGAGGCGACGGAAGAAGCCAAGCATATCCTTCACGCCGCCGAAACGCAGTCCAACCAGATGCTGAATAAAGTCCAGCCTGACGCTGAAGTGATATCAGAGACCCTTATTTCCGAGGCGCGCCAAAAGTCAAACCAAATTCTTAGCGTGGCAGAGAGCACCGCCAGAGAGCTGATGAGCCAGGAAAACATTGTTAAGAATGCGCGGGCCGAAGCGAACAAAATTATTGGCGAGGCAAGCGATAAAGCGGCACAGATTATCAGACAAGCGGAACAAGAAGCCGCCGAGCTAGTGACCAAGTACGAAACCGATGGAGAAAACATCGTTCAAGGAATAATCGACCAGGCGAAAGCCGATGCTGCTAAAATCGTCAGCGAAGCAGAACAGTCTGCCGGTAAAATGATTACTGAAGAAAACGTAGCTATAACCGCAAAAGCCGAGGCGACCAAGCTTGTGGCTGATGCTAAGAAAAAAGCCGCTAAAATCATTAGTGACGCGGAAATCGCTACGGCTGAACAAATGGAAAAAACAAAAACTCAAGCCGAAAAAGAAGCCGCTATGCTCGTCACCGAGGCAAAGAAAAATGCCTCAAAAGTCATTAGCGAAGCAGAAAAAGTAGTCGCCGAGGTGGTAGCCAGAGCAAAAGTCGAGATTGATATAGAATCTTCTAAACTAATCGTCGCCGCCCGTGAAAAAGCCGAACAAATTATCCGCGCGGCGGAGCAGAAAGCCACAGGACTGTTTACCAAAGCCGAAAGCACCGCTGACGAAAAACTGAATAGCCCCATCGATCAGGCTTCAGAAACCGCCAGTGTGGAAAATAAACCAGCAGTGACGCCAGAACGTAAACGCAAGAAATCCACCGACAAAAAGACGTAAGCCCCTAACCAGTGATCACTTTTTACTCTTTGTCATTCCACCGCAATTAAAATTTAGAGTTTTGAGTTTCTCCCTTTCCTCACTTCCTTGTTACTTGTTACTTCACATTATTCCCTGATATAGACAACTACCCCAAAATAGCAATATAATGTTATAATATGTTTTCTGGTTTTGGCCGTTTTGCCCAAAAATACAAGTATTACATCCTGGCCGGTTGGCTCATCCTTACCGCCTTTATGGTAATTCAGGCACCATTACTTTCACAGGTCGGTGTCACCGACCAGAGTCAATTCCTCCCCCAAAAAACCGAGTCCGTTTACGCGCGTAACCTCCTATATGAAAAATTCGGCACCGCCTCTAATACATCCTCCAGCGGCTTAATCGTTGTTTATAACCCCCAAGGACTCAACGAACAGGATATAAACCAAGCCAAACAGCTGCGTGACTGGCTTATGTCCACCAATGGCCCTAAATTCGTCAGCCGGGTCGTCTCTGTGTTTGACAGTGAAGCCCTACGCTTATCCCTGGTCAGCGCTGATAATACCACGATGATGATGACCATCGGGTTCACTACCTCCGTTCTGGACACTTTAAAACCGACCATCCAGGAGATACGCCAGCAATTCGAGGCATACCCGGGGACATCTTTCTACTTCACGGGAAGCGTCGGCTTCCTTCATGACCTGTTTGAATCGGTCCAGCGCACCATCGATAAAACCACGCTGGTAACGATTATCCTGGTTATTATTCTGCTGCTTATTATTTACCGTTCGCCCATCGCCGCCCTGGTGCCCCTAATAGCCATCGGCATGAGCTTCTTAATCACCCGCGGTATAGTAGGCTTCCTGGCGCAAGCCGGCATCAGCTTTTCAACAGTAACCGATGCTTACATGGTGGTTACTATTTTCGGCGTCGGCACCGATTATTGTCTCTTCATTATCTCCCGCTTCCGGGAAGAGGTGGCACAGAAAGACCTTAAGCAAGGGATTGAAGTTACCATGAAACGCATTAGCCCGATCATTCTCGCCAGCGCCGTGACCGTGGTTATCGCCTTCCTCTGTTTAGGCGTTTCCCGCTTCGAGATGACTAAAACCAGCGGTATCGCGCTCGCCATCGGTATCGCCATCATGCTGGCCATCGGGTTGACACTTGTGCCGGCTCTAATGTCGTTATTCGGACGCCGTCTATTCTGGCCTTCTAAAAACATCGGTAGGTCCAGTCCCAACCCCAAAAAGAAAAAATTCGGCTGGGCTAAGACCGGAGAATGGATATCCCGCCATCCGCTATGGACGGCTGTTCCTATTATTCTTGTGTTGGTTCTTCCCTATATTGCCATATCTAAGCTCACACTATCTGCCAATGTACTTACCCAACTATCGGCTGATGAGCAATCCACCCAGGGCCTTAACATCGTCCGCGACCATTTCGCCATGGGCGAGCTATCGCCGCTGATGCTACTTATACAAACAAAAGATGGCAGCCTGCTTACTTCGGAATCGCTTCAGGGCATCGAAAAGACGGCGGAATCTCTATCCAGTTCCACAGATATTGCTAGAGTAGATTCTCCTTCCATTCCCGCTGCCCAACTCATTGCTACCAGCGCACAGGTTAATACCCTCGGCGGGATGGTAACCGCACCGGGCTTCGACTTCACGAAATTAGCCCTGCTGCAGCCCCTTTCCGGCAAGCTGCAGGAGATAGCTTTGAACTATCCCGCCGTTATCAAGAGTTCCAACTTCAACACAGCGTCACCCGACCTTATAAAGATATCAACCATAACCAATCAGCTTAAGACGGCACCACCAGTACAGTTGCCCACTCTGATTGCCCAGCTTCAAAATCAGCTTTATAACCTCGGCGATACATTGAAAAACCTGGGTAATGAGTTCGACCTGAACGGCAGTGGACCCTTCGTCGATTCACTTAAAGCGACCTATTTTTCCAAGGACGGCACCGTCGCACGCATAAATCTGGTGCTTAGTATCGACCCCTACTCCAATGAAGCTAACGCCGCTATACCCAAAATCCGCGAAAATGTTGCCGCCTCTATAGCTACCTCCAACCTGGAAAACGTCGCAACCTATGTCGGCGGTGATACCGCTATCTATGCCGATATGCTCACCACCAGCAACGACGACCTTGCTATCGTTGTCGTCGTTACTTCCATTGGTATTCTGGCGGTGATTGTCATACTTCTGCGCAGTGTGTTAGCCGCGATATACATGGTACTTACAGTGTTACTTAACTATGGCGCCACGATTGGCATTGTATCATGGATTTTCCAGCAGTTCTTCCATTACGAAAGCCTTATTAATATGCTGCCGGTCTTCCTTTTTGTTATGCTGGCTGCCGTCGGCTCGGACTATAATATCTTCCTCGTATCACGCATCCGTGAAGAAGCCGAGACCAAATCTCTGAAAGAAGCGGTGCATCATGCCGTGGCTTATACCGGAAATGTCATCACTTCCTGCGGTATTATTCTAGCCGGTACCTTCGCCACCCTGGCAAGTTCGTCCTTCCCCATGGTGCTCGAAATCGGCGTCGCCATCGCCCTCGGTGTGTTAATTGATACATTCCTGGTGCGGGCGCTACTGGTGCCTTCGCTGGCGGTTTTGTGCGGACGCTGGGGCTGGTGGCCATCACATCTTTACCGTACTTTGAAGAAAAACTAGCCTCAAGGTTTCTCTATATCGCCGTCTTCCACATCTTTAGGTCGCCTTTTGCGGAAGGTGAATTTGCCCCTCTCCTTTTCATCGTCGGCGTTATCGCCTCGACCCGTTATAAGCTGCCAGCTTGATACGCTGGATACATTCCGCACTTCTTTTATCTGCCGCAGGAACAAAAGCACCACTAAACCCCGTAGGACGCCGGAGACCAAGAATAGAGTACGCAGCTGGTAACTAAATATCACCGGCAATTGCGGTGCGATATATCCACCCAGCAGCGCGCCAAGACAGCAGGCGAGCCCATCTATAGCACCGAAAATCGCCAGATATTTGGTCCTGTTATCCGGTTCGGAGGCATCGTAAGCGAAGTTGACGCCCGCCAGCCCGAACCCAGACCAGGCGAAACCGCTCACGGCATTCACGGCAATCAGGTAGAATATATTATCGTTGAACATCCACAATATCGGTACCAGTGGCACGAGGAAGGATGTTATCTGTACTACCTTGAGATTGCCCCACTTATCCGCACGCCGTCCCCAAAAGGTTAAAAACAACAGGTTAGATATTGGGCCGGCGGAACTGACAATGACAAAGGTGATATAGCTGAAACCCAAATCCCGCAACATGAATACTGTAAAAAAGGGTCCCGAGATTAAGGTACAGAAGTCTATCAGCGAGAAAAACAATATGAATTTCCCCAGGTTCGTAGAACCGATATTCCTCAACATCGCCATGAGGGTTGGTCCCTTTTCTTTGGTCACTACCTGCGGTGGCTCATACATGCGTGATAGGAAGTACAGTGATAGTAAACGGAAAATCGTCGCTCCTGCGAAAAGAACGGCATAACCGGTAAAGATAGCGCTGGAAAATAGCGTTAATATACCACCAGCCAGATAAAAGAAGACCTGGGTAATGAAACCCATAATCATACCCCTGGCGCCGAAGTATCTACCCCTCAACTGCGCGGGCACCAGGTCCGCCATCATGCTGCCCCAGGGCGGAAAGGTAACCGACCCCAGGACAGTGCTAATAGTCACAAAACCTATCAGCCACCATACCGCCGAGACGTGAAAGATATATGGCACCAGCAGGATAGGGATAAACATCAATGCATGCGCGAGAAGAACAGGCATCATAAATCCCTTGCGGCTGCCGGCTCTCTCGGCTAGGTTTGGCGCCGCTAAATACGAGATAGCCGTCGTGAAACTAGGTACGCTCGATAGCAACCCTATCTGGAAAGTAGACGCTTTAAGCTCCAGCGCCAGCGGCGTAATAAAGTTTTGGGTCAACCCTATCATTGCCGCATAAGCGCTCCCGTCCAGGACGCTTAGCCTTAAACTTGACCTTACCTTATGTCTTTCGTGTTTAGTCTTCAAAAATGCCTCGCCTTCACAATTAGCTTAAAAAGGAAATAAAAAAAACCTTAGGCGATTGCTGCACTAAGGCTTAATAAACGTAAAAGAAAAAAACAATCGCCCTCTGTTTTTCCTTATACAGCCTGCCTCCTAATAATATTTTTTATAAACATCGTTCCTCCTTTGATATTCCGTCACAATAGAATTTTGCGTTGCCCGTATGTTTAAACGGCAACAAGTACCTATCATACCTTAAACAAAAAGAAAATACAACTAGTTTATAGGTATATTTTTAACATTTTGGAAAATATTATCCTCTACTCTGCCACTCTACGCTCCATTCCTCTTGACGACTACTTGACAATAAAGTTTATAAAATCTTAATACATTTTTATGTCTTCTTAACGTTTTTCTCTTGCAGTTTTTGATATCTTAATGGTAGAGTTTAACTGGGATAGCTTTGATGAAATAGCAATCAAATATTACGAAAAAGCTGGGACTACTTGCACTGGCTTTTGCTATTATTAGTCTCCTTGTAATAGCCGTACCTGTTACGGCTGACCCTTTATCGCAGACAATCACCCTGCTTAGCGGCGGCACCACGCAGACCGCCGGCTATACCTATTACCTATGTTAACCCCTTCCCGCAACAACTCAATCCCACCGTCTATAGCGGCGGCGGTCCCTGGTTTAGTGCCCCTGTTATCGCCAGCCAACCTGGCGCGTGGGTGCAGATTCCCCCCGCACAGTGGGTCTCTACTAACTCCTGGTTTTCCGGCGCTGATTCCAATTATCTCGGCGATGCCTGGAGATTATTTCAAGACCAGTTCACTATCCCCGCCGGGGTAACGATTACTGCTGCCACTATTAGTGTAGCCGCGGATAATGCTTTTGAAGTCTATCTCAACGGTAATTTAATAGATAGTACTGCCACCTGGGTGCCCAGCGCCACCGTCTATGGCGTTAGCCCCGTTCCCTTTGGCTCTGCGGCTCCTTACACCAATACCACAACCTATTCCGTTACCCCGCAGATAGGTGTTAATACCTTCATGTTTGTGGTACGCAACTGGAGTATCGGCGGCGGCAACAATCCTACCGGTCTTCTATATTCCGCCAGCATCACTTACGAGACTTCAGCGCCCGCCGCTATCGGCGGCACGGTTAACAAAGTAGACAAATTCCAACTACTGCTGCCCTGGCTCGGCATAGGTCTGGCTACCCTACTGGTGCTTCCCCTGACAATCAACAGGCTATTCTTTAGAAACAAACAGCGTATCCCCAAACGCTAGTTTTCAAGCAGGCTGTATATTCCAGGCTGTGTCAAAAAGTCTCACGTGCGCTATCCTATATGATTGCTTAACTATTTTTTACAATATCTTTATCTATCTTTACGTAATTTTTATGTTAATTTACCTATATTTTTATACTGCGATGTTAGAATCAAAATAGTACGAAACAGGAGGCTTTCAAATGAAACAACAATTAAATACAAAGAAAAAACTAGGTTTTGTTCTGGTAATACTAGCCTTAACAGTCATTACCCTCCTTATTGCCGTTGCGCCTATCATGGCCGATACATCCGCGATATAGACAGTCACCCCAATTAGTGTGGGTATTATCTAGACTGTCAGCTACACATGATAGAGGAGTTGAATAGGTTAAATCCCGATGAAAAAGCAGCTCAACAATACTAAAAAACGGGGATTTCTTACGCTGGCGATGGCGATGGCAATCGTTACTCTCCTTACGATTGCCACGCCCGTCATGGCGGATGCCCCTGTGTCGCACACTATCACCCTGCTTAGCGGAGGCTCCACCCAGACCGCCGGTTTCACCTTAACTAATCCCGTCGCCGACCCCCTTAACCCCTCCCTCTATAGCGGCTCCGGCACTTGGTCCGCCGCCCCTGTTGTCGCCGACCAGCCTAGTGTCTGGGTGCAATTTAGCAGCGCCCAATGGGTCTCGACAACCGCCGCGGATTCCGGCACCGAGGGCGGTTATACCGGCGATAGCTGGAGACTAATGAGAGACCAATTCACTGTCCCAACCGGCGCGAATATAACGTCTGCTACCCTTCGGATAGCTTCAGATAATGCCTTTGAGCTTTATTTTAACGGCACGTTTATCGATAGCACCGCCACCTGGGGTCCCGACACTACTGTTTATGGTCCTAGTCCCGAACCTGTTGACAATGAGACTCCTTTTCGATTTTCCGTCATCTACACCATTACCCCACATGTAGGCACTAATACCTTCGTTTTTGTGGTACGCAACTGGGATAACCTGGGCAGTTGGAACCCTACCGGCCTCTTATATGCTACCAGCATCACTTATGAAGAATCTTCACAACCACCCACCACTCCACCAGCTGTCGGCGGTACAGTATTTCCCGTGGATAAATATCAGCTACTGCTGCCCTGGTTCGGCGTGGGTCTGGGCGCGCTGCTGGTGGTTTTCCTGGCAATAAATAGGCTTTTCTTCAGGAAAAAACAGCACATTTCCCATCGTTAATCGTCAAGCCTTCGGATTAAGCGCCACCTGGAAATACAACACTATTCCCGCCGCTACAACAGCGACCATTATCGGGATAATTATCTTCTTCGGCAGTCTGGCTATTACCAAGGCACAGACAATCGCCACCGGGAACAGCCCGGGCAGATAGTACCGGGCGTATCTGAAGAAAGAGCTGGTAGCCGTTAGATCTTCCGCGGTAAACTCATACATCATGTAGAGTAAGTACACGCTTAAAAACCAGCCGATTAACACCAGGAGCCTATCCCACGGCAGCTCGTCGCGCAGGCTGCTCCACCTCCCACTTACTTGGCCCTTTTTACGGAAGAATTTAAAGTACAAAACGACACATAGGCTGGGTATGCCGATAACAAGTATCGGAAAGCCCGTAACTAAAGCCTGCGGTACGTTTTTAAAATTGTCTATGATTATCTTGAACGGTATGGACTGTCCCGCCGCGTTCACCTGCCCGAGATACTGGTAGGCGAACTTCACCGGCATCACCGAATAATGATAGCCGTAGTCCAGTACCGACCCGAACACATAGCCGTTGTACCAAAGCAATACCGCCGCCGTTATGCCAGCGCCAAGTATCGCCGATGGTATCTCCCAGGGTAGTCTGGTTCTTTCATGTTTAATAAAGGCAATTATCCGCGTGATGCCGAAGTGCAAAGCCAGGATAATCGCCACCAGCAGGTTCGATTGCCGCGTCACCACCGACCAGCCTACCAGTAGGAAAGCGAAAAATAGTATCAAGCCGCCCCGCCATGGACGCATCTTCTCCTGCTCCAGCAGGTAATAAAAATAAAGTCCCCCACCCATCGCCAGGAAAGCCAGCGAGGCGAATGTGTCCATATAGGCACGGTTCCACATTATCAGCCCTATCGGTGTAAATAAAATCAACAGCGACCCGATACAGGCTGTCTGCTCGTCCCGCAGGCGCTTCAGCAGCAAATACGTGACGATGACCATCGCTAATGCCAGCAAGACGTTTCCCCAGCGCGGAATTTTCATTAGCTCGAAGGGAACGAGATAAAAGATATAGCCCGGCGCCTTTTCTACTGCCCACCGGTTATCGCCTATCTTGACGTACTGTATCAGTACGCCGCCTTGCCGGTATGCGTCGTTCATTTCCTGGAAAAGCTGCTGGTTATCTATCACGAGCTTGCCCTGGGAGAAGTTTTTCACGGCATAGTAATACGCCCAGGGAGAGGCACCGCTCATTTGCGCCGGAATCACCATTACCAGCACCACCGCGATGATAAAACCCACCGCTGTAATGGCACGATAAACGTTAATATGTCTGACCAAATGCTGTTTTAAGGCCACTTATTCTATCGCCTAGATAACCTATTATAGTACCTGCTTATGGAAACATAAAAAAGTGTAGCCGTCTTATCCTTAAAACCCGTAAAACTTCGCTATTTCATCCAGCGGCTCGCGGTCACGCACGTCTTTAGTTATAGGATTGTCCCAATCCGGATAGCCGATGGCGATGCCCAGCGCGATTAGTTTATCTTCCGGTATCCCCAGCTCTTTTCGGATGATATCAGGATAAACCACCGCCATCGCCTGGGCAATCGTGCCCAGTCCATAGTTCACCGCCAGTAGCATAATATTCTGCACCGCGGAGCCGCAGTCATACATCGACCAAACGTTCACGCCTTTTTCCTGGTAAATAAAGTTCTTTCCCACCAGCAGATAGATGCAGCAGGGTGCGCCATAATGACGGAAATTCATATTAAAACGGGCTGTCATCTCTTCAGGTGTTGCTTGACTGGTGCGTCCTTTGTTCTCTTTGACCTGCATCTTTTGAATGCGGGACATATAAGGCTCCGGGAAGTCATAGGGGCGGGCGACCTCCGACTGTGAGCTTTGCATACCCTGCGCGCCGCGTTTAACGAAAGCTTCCTGTATCGCCTTGAGCTTTTTACCGGTCACTATGGCGAACTCCCAGGGCTGCGTGTTCGCCCAGGACGGCGCCCTTTGCGCCTGCTCGATGATTTTCTTTAATAAGTCCTTTTTGATGGGATCAGGTTTAAAAGCCCGAATGCTTTTTCTTTCTTTGATGGCATCGATTACATCCATAAAAATGCTCCTCCTTGGTCTTTCTATCGAACTATCTTGATATATCTTTTAAAATTAATTATCTATCGTTTTTAGCTTGCAAGTCAAATTGCCCTTTATCCTTGTTTCAACTATAATAAAGCGAGCTTCAAACTAAAAATGAGTTATAAGACATCAATGAAAAATAAACCATCAGCCCCGCTAATGGGCTCCGTTAAATATCAACGCGTCAAGGACCCCCGTAAAATCGTTAACGAGTCGCTTGCCGTGTTCTTTGAAGATGCCCTCCGCGTTTCGCTTAAAGACCCCAGGCAGGCTTTATATTTCGTCCAGACGATTAAAAACCAGCGGCAAGCCGCCAGCACACGCGCCAAGCTGGAAAAAGAAGGCATACGCGTGCCGCCCATCATGGTTTTTAGCATCACCGACCGCTGCAACCTGCACTGCAAGGGCTGCTACCATAAGGCTTTGCACCACGCTAACGGGCAGGAGATAAGCGATGAGAAAATCAGGGACGTTCTGGCTGAAGCCAGAGCTCTGGGCATATCTTTCGTCGTGTTATTAGGGGGAGAGCCACTGGTGAGACGTGAAATTATCCACATCACCGCTGATTTCCCGGAAATTATCTTCCTGGTGGTCACCAATGGTACGATGCTAAACGACGACCTACTCGCCGAGCTAAAGGGGCAGCGGAACTTCGTGCCGGTAATCAGTCTGGAGGGTTGGGAGGAGGATACCGATAGTCGGCGTGGTCAAGGCGTTTACGAAACCCTCCGACAGATAATCGAAAAAGTAAAAAAGTCCAACCTTTTCTGGAGCGTTTCATTAACGGTCACCCGCTCTAACTTCGCTACCGTTACCGATAACGCTTTTATCACCTTCCTGCGCAAACTTGGCTGCAAGCTTTTCTTCTTCGTGGAATACACGCCCGTCGATGAAGGAACAGAGGACTGGGTAATAACCGACGCGCAGAGGACAGAACTACTAAAAACCAGGGACAACTTGCGGGCAGCGTTTAACGCCCTTTTCATCGCTCTGCCAGGGGACGAAGATGAAATCGGCGGTTGCCTTTCCGCCGGGCGCGGTTTTATCCATATCAACGCCCAAGGCGATGTTGAGCCATGCCCCTTCGCGCCGTATTCCGATACCAGCCTGATGCGAACGTCCCTCAAAGACGCACTGCAATCTGAATTTCTGAAAGCCATCCGCGAAAAGCACCAAGACTTCACCGAAACCCAGGGCGGCTGT
>Ga0187886_1002559_pt1 | contig 14469 bp, 13 predicted proteins | sample June2016WEW_20_1_FD_133001 | JGI IMG/M metagenome (GOLD analysis project Ga0187886, IMG submission 133001) | Peatland microbial communities from SPRUCE experiment site at the Marcell Experimental Forest, Minnesota, USA - June2016WEW_20_150 | ecosystem: Environmental > Terrestrial > Soil >... | reverse complement strand
GTGCACATCGAGCTTCTGGCGCGATAGGTCCAATCCGGCGTATAACATTTCATGGGCCTCCTGGTGATTGGTTCCGTTGAGAACCCACGGTTTCACCAGCGGGGCCCTCTGCATAGCAGTCATTTGGCGACATCATCAATCCCGATCCGTCGGACAAGCCGCAGAGCCCGGTAACGGGTCAGCAGATGGAAGACGCCTTCTACGCATATAGCACTGCGAACATCGCTGGAGAGTACACGTCGGCCGAGATAGCCGTGATCAACAAGAGAGCGACGAGATGTGCCGTTTCAAGCAAGCAGTTGTCGGAGGACCAGTATCTTTCGCAACGCTCTGACTGTGAGGCAGCACTTTTCTACGCTCTGGCGGAAGCCATGGTGAACACCGACCAACTAGCATGGCATTCAGCTTTTGAAACCTACTGGTACACGCTTGGACCAAATGGACTCGGGAATGTGACATCGCCCAGCAGCGAGACGATCAAACAGTACTTCGACAAAGACATATCAAGCTGCAAATTCGTGTTTGAGGGAATCTGCAGTCCTGTCGCTGTTCCCTCTTGAGATACGCTTGCGAGCATCGGCTCCGGGATGGGGACTAACTAGACACTGGCCCGTGCCGCGGTCGTCGCCGACGGTCCCGAGCCCGGTGCCGGCCAGTCGAGCGGCTGCGCCGGGGGCTACCTCGCCCGGGGATACACTGGCGTCGGTCGAGCAATGGTCCTTGAACGTCGGTCGAACGAAGGGGACTGCTGCGCGTGAGAGTCGAGATCGGAATCCCAGGGGCAACGTCTCAGACACTCGCGGCTCGGAGCCTGCGCGACTCCATCACAGCCGCCTTTTCGGCTGAGGGCCAGACTGTCGATGCCTGGTCAGACTTTGTGGCCAGGGGCGCGATTGACTCATTCACGGCCGTCCTAGTGACGGTCGTGCTAGCGCCGTTGTACTCGGGCGCAGTCTACGATGCCGAGAAGGCGGCCCTACGTGGAGTTCTAGCTGCGATCAAGCGCGTTATGGCCGAGCATGGGGTGGGGGTGATCACAACCCTCGACCGACCCGACCGCGAGCCAGTGGTCTACTGGATCCCATCTCGACCCGAGGGCGATCTGGCTCTCGATGCGCTGGACGCGGACTACGATGCGGACCCGCCAGCGGGCCCACGGTATTGGTGGCCAGGAATTGGATGGATGACCCAACGCGAGATGATAGTCCGTCAGGCGCGTAGACCCTAGCCAGCCAGTACCGGCGCCCGCCTTCCAACTCTCCGGAGGCGGTTCTCTATGACCTCATCCGGGCAGACCTCCTGGTACTCGGCAAGGGCATCTGGGACCGTCTAGAGAAGCTAGAGAAGCAGGAGCAAATGCTGCAAGGGATCGAATCGCACCTGGCCGTACTAGAGAGCCAAATCTCCGAACTGCGGCACCCCGCGCGTACTGAACCCGCGACCTACCCAGAGAGCCGATAAGCGGCAGGCAAGCCGCCCGCGCTAGCCTCGGCCCGACCCCTCTCCGCTTCGGCACGTCGTGACGATCTGCTCATCGTGACGCGTCCTGCGGCGGGCCTTGACCAATCCGGGCGAGGCCCCAAGATAGGCCGAGAGACCAAACGAGGCCACCTTTCGGTGGCCTCGCACTCAGCCGCCGAAGCGGTCTGAGGGGGTACAAGCAAGCTACCGGGGGCCGACCCGGTTGTCAAGAGCAAGGGGGTCCGATGACCGCTGGGACGCCGCCGGCACAGCCCGCGTCGCATCCGCCGAGGCGCGTCAGCGTGTACATGGACGGCTTCAACTTCTACTACGGCTCCCTCAAGGGCACGCCTTACAAGTGGCTCGATCCCTACTCTCTGGCCTGCGCCCTGATGCCCTCCGATGACGTGACGGCCGTCCACTACTTCACCGCGCGGGTCAAGCCGACGCCGCGTAACCCCTCGGTCCACCAGCGGCAGGGCATCTATCTGCGCGCCCTCGCAACCCTGCCCAACGTCCACATCCGCGAGGGGTTCTTCCTCCTCAAGACCTCCCGGCAACCGAAGGTGCAGCCGCTCAACCCGGCGAACCCCAAGATACCGAACCCGACTAATCCAACGGTTGAGATCTGGCTGAACGAGGAGAAGGGCTCTGACGTGAACCTCGCGACCCAACTCCTGTTGGACGCGTTCGACGACAACTTCGATCTGGCCGTCGTGGTCAGCAACGATTCGGACCTTGCCTGGCCGATTCTCAAGGTGCGTCAGAAGTTCAAGAAGAACGTCGGCGTCTACAAGCCCGAGCGTCCTGCGGGATATCCGAGCGCCGTCCCACGGCGTGACTCCAAGGAACTGAAGAACAACGCCCGGTGGTTCCGCCTCATCGAGGAGCGCCACCTCATCGCCAGCCAACTCCCGCCGACCATGGCCGATGCAACGGGCACGATCACCAAGCCTTCAACCTGGTGAACGTTCAAGACGCGCGAGCCGGCGATCGCCTGACCGGTCGCACGCGGCCAGGTCAAACCCCGTAGACCTTCAGGATTTCGTCGCCGTAGTGGTTGATGACTTTGACGGCGATCCGACCACTCGCCGGGCGCGGGAAGGGGCGGGAGACGGTCGAATTGAGCGACGCCCAGGCGGCCTCGTCTATGTCGGCCCGTAGGGCGCGCTTGAGCTTGTCGTAGGGGTCGTCGGCGCCGAGGAAGTAGGCGTGGCGGACGAAGAATTGGGCGCCGTCGTAGGCGGTGTCGATGAACCAGCAGGCGATGTCGTCGGTCGAGTTGCTGCGGACGACGCCGGTCGTCGGGTCGTAGACGTCGAGACCGTGGATCTCGACCTGTAGCTCCCCTGCCCCGCCGGGCGCCGGGCGGATATCGATGTCGGGCTGGCCGAAGACGGTGAACAGGTTGCCGCTGCGGGTCTTCTTGAGCAGCTCGTCGGCCATCGCGAGGTCGGGGTTCATCCGGGCGGTCAGGACGGTCAGCTTGCCGAAGCGCATCGCCTTGCCGGTCTCCTCGTCGGCTCGGGCGTCGAAGGCGAAGCCGCATACGACCAGGACGTCGAAGTAGCCGCCGGCCTCGAGCGCCGCCTCGCGGACGAGGTCCGGCCCGACGGTCCCGTATTGCGGCCCGATCGCGACGGCGACGCGCCGAGTGGTGTCGCCTTCGCAGAACGTGCCGGTGGCCTGGAGGAAGCGTCCGGGGAACGGATCGAGCGTCTCGAAGCGAAGGCGCTCGCCCTTGATCCGGTTGTCGACGCCGGATGAGCGGAGGTTGTCGAGGATCGTCTCGACGAAGCGGCCGGAGTCCTCGATCGGAGCCGGCGGGTCGATGAGATCCTCGGGGCCATCGGCGACGACGCGGTGGGGTGAGAGGCTCTCGACGGTGAACGGCCCGGCGACACGGACGACCCTCGGGTCGACGTATGGGCGGTCGAACAGGATCTCCGTGTCGGCGTTGCGAGCGATCGCGGCATCGATCTCGGCGCGAGTCATCCCCTCGCGGATCTCGGGGTTCTGGGCGATCGACTTGAGGGTCACGTGCGGGACGCGCTCGTAGACGAAGCCCTTGCGGATGTCGCCCTCGGTCGAGCCGAACGCCGCAACTCCGGTGAGCTGGGCCTCCCTGCGCTGGCCTTCGGGCGTGTCCGCCATGAGGTAGTACGGGTACTTCGCCGCCATCAGGCGCGTCCGGGCGAGCGCGAGCGCGACCCGGCTCGTGTCGATAGTGATCCAGCGCCGACCCCACTGCTCGGCGACGTATGCGGTCGTGCCGGAGCCGCAGGTCGGGTCGAGGACGAGATCGCCCGGGTCGGTGGTCATGAGAATGCAGCGATCAATGACCTTGGTGTTGGTCTGGACAACATAGACCTTGTCCGACATGAAGCTGCTCGACGTGTCCTCCCAAAGGTTCGTCAGAGGAAACGCCGGGAAGTCGTCGATATAGCGGACGTAGTACAAGCCGTCGCCGGACGCCTCGAGTCGGCGAGCCGCCATGAGTCGCGCCATCCCAGCCTCGTTTGTCTTCCACCTCGCTTGCAGGGATGGCCGGTACTCGCGTCGGTCGATCGCAACCGGGAACCACGAGGCAGCGCCTTCCCCTTTGAGGCGCCCCATGCTCTGACTCGTCAGATTGTCGTTGGCGAACGCCCGAGAACCTGATGGCAGCCTGGTCGGGTCGGCACGTTCTTCTACAGACATGCGACGACGTAGGCCGCCCGTGTCCTCCACATTCGTGTACTGCGAGCTTCCAGCACCACCCAGTTCCTTCCCTCGGTACAAGAGGCGGAACTTGACGCTGTCTCGATTCTTCGCATACCAGAGGAGGTAGTCCAAGGTGCCAGGAAGGAGATCTGCCGAAGCACCGCTCGTCTTCTTGAAGCTGATCTGGGACACCAGGTTCTCACTGCCGAACACCTCGTCGAGCAAGAGGTGAACAAGTTGCACATTCGCGTCGCCGATCTGTACGAAGATCGAACCGGACTCGGTTAGGAGTTCGCGGGCGACGACGAGGCGGTCACGCAAGTAGCCCAAGTACGAATGAATCCCGTCCTTCCAGGTATCGCGGAAGGCGCTGACTTGCTCGGGCTGGCGGGTCGCGTCTTCACCCTTGCCATCCGTGACATCGCGCTTCCGGGTCGAGACCTGCCAGTTGCTGCCGAACTTGATGCCATAGGGCGGGTCCAGGTAGATCGTCTGGACCTGGCCCTTGAGGCCCTCCTTCTCGGCCAGCGAGCTCATCGCCAGGAGCGAGTCGCCCAGGATCATCCGGTTCGACCACTTCATGGGGTGGCGGTAGAAGTCGACCCGTTCCTCGAAGGCCATCCCGTTGAAGTCGCCGGAGAACAGGTCCAGCTGCGAGTCGCGGCCGGCCGCGGTCGTGGCCCGGAGGTCCCCGATGATCGCCTTGGGGCTGATCTGCTCCTGGATGTAGATCGGGATCGCCGGCACGACGAGGTCCTCGCCGTCCTGCTCGTCCTTGCCCTTCCAGACGAGCTGCGGGTCCAGCGAGAGGTCGCGCGGATAGCGGAGCGTCTGCGGCCCCTGCTCGTCCTTCGCGGCGAGCGACTGCGTCTCTGCGGTTGGGATGTTCACCCGGCTGTCTCCGGTGTGGTGGACGGCCTCGACAGAGGTCGGCGCGGCGGGCTTCGACATTCTCCTGACCAACGCTTATCTCCCCCTTAGCTGGAGCTTCAGCGGGTGATCGCTGAGCTCGAATGAATTGTCATCGGCGAGAAACAAGGTCATGCCCGCGGCCCCGCGATGTTCGCGAATGGGTAAGCGCCGTAGGCGGCGAAGAAGTCGGACAGGATCCGATTCTCTTCGGCCGTCGGGTCTTCGACCGCCCGCCAGGCGACGAGGAACTCATCCGCACCCCGGACTTGCCATAAGTAGCGACCGCCCTGGTGACCGATCGGCTTGCCAGAACCGTAGTCGAGCAGTTGCCCGAGTCGTCGTCTCAAGCCGCCGCGGCCACTCGATCCGGCCGTCGCTTTGCCGGCGTATAGGAACTCGGCGTCAGCGATCCATCGCGCCTTGAGGACTTCCACCGGCACGGTTGGATCCTTGCCCTTGAACCAGCCACCCGCACTTCTAGTGAGAAATGCTGGCGCGCTGTTGAGCCGGCGCAGGATGGCATACACGCCGGGTGCTGACGCGACCTCGGCGAGTTCCGATGCTCGCAGGTCCTGCACTGAACGTAACCCGACAAAGCCTTGCTTCTCGAGACCGGCCACGGAGAACCGCTCCTGAGCGTCGGTTCGTCTCATCGGGCAGCCACCAGCGTTTCGACGTGGGCGCGGATGAGGTTCGCGGCGTCCCACGGGTCGGACACTTCCAGGAAGGACCAGCGGCCGAGACCGCCGTGGTTGTTGACAGCTGGGACCCAGTACGTCTCGGCGGTCGCGGCCTTGGCCGCCTTCTCACGGCGATGCTCACCGGTCACCTCGATGATGAGGTTCAGCGGCTCAGCCCCGCCGTCGTCATAGCGGACGATGAGGTCGGGGACGTAGTTGGCGGCCTCGCCCTCGAACGTGTACGGGATGGTGAAGTTGAGGCCCTGGTTCTTGGCATAGGCGACCACCTCGGCCATCTCGTCGAGGACCTGGCCGAGCTTCGCCTCCCAGCGGGAGTCCATCACGAGGAAGTTGAGGTGGCTTCGCTCGGTCTCGTAGACCTTCTTGGTCGTCGTGAAGTCGACGTAGCGGGTCGAGCCGATCGGATCGTACGGGCGCAGGATCGGCATGATCCGCGTCTCGCCTGTCGTGCCGCGCACGATCGCGCGGTGGATTCGGTCGGCGGCGTCGTGTTCCCATTCGGTGATCAGGAGCATCTGGGGGAAGGCCTTGTCCTTGAGCACGACGCACTCGGCAAGCCAGCGCTCGGTGACTGCGAGGAGTTGCGGGAAGAGCCAGGGCTGCTCGGCGTCGTCGGCGGCACGGAAGTACGTGTCGAGGACGCGCTTGGCGATCCGGAACGCGACTTCCTGGGGCCGGCGGAGCTTGAGGTCGTCGAGGTTCGTCTCGATCGACTCGCCGACTATCGGATCGAGCACGGTCACGACCGGGACCTCGTCGGTCGCGAGGGCCTTCGTCGAGTCGGGGGTGAACTGGGCGGTCAGGTGGGCGGTCGGTAGGTCGTAGCGGTAGCCGAGGAGACGCGGGAACGTCAGCTCGAGTACGGCGCGCTCGGGCAGGGCCCGGACCCGGTGGATCTCCTTCTGGACGATCGGCCCGGTCTGCCCGCTCGTCGGCAGAAAGCTGAACGGGACGCCGTAGACCTCAGCGTACTCGGGCGCGAAGTGGCCGTCTGGTCCGGGCTCGTAGCTGACCCGCCGCAGGCCCCGCCCGACGACCTGCTCGCACAGGAGCTGCGTCCCGAACGCGCGGACGCCGAGGATGTGCGTGACGGTGTTCGCGTCCCAGCCCTCGGTCAGCATCGAGACCGAGACGACGCAGCGGATCTGCTCGCCCAGGCGGTCCCGCTTGCCGATCGTGTTCATCACCTCGCGCAGGAGGTCCTCGTCGGTGATCTCCTCGACCGAGCGGCCGGGGAAGCGGGCGTGGTACTCGGCCTTGAACTCGTCGATCTCGGCGGCCGCGATCCTCTGGAACGCGGGGTCCATCGCCTCGCCCGATTCGAGCTGGGCGGAGTCGATGAGGAGGGTGTTCGGGCGCTCGGACCAGAGCCCGCCCTCGACGTTGCTGAAGATCGGCAACGCGCCCGGGACCGGGACGGTCGACCCGTCGGCCAGGCTCTTCTTCCAGCCGGCGATCCAGTCGAAAACGAGCTTGCTGATGTTGGTGTTCTGGCAGACGACGATGAAGACCGGCGGCGTGCCGGTTCCGGCGGCCTTCCAAGCCTGGTACGACTTCTCGTAGTTGCCGTACAGGCTCCAGAGGGCGCCCTCGAGCTCCTTGGGGAGCTTGGGCTCACCCTGGATCTCGTCGGTCGCGCGGCCCTTCTTCGGCAGATCGTCGCGGATCTTGATCCAGAGGTCGCGGTAGGTTGGGGAGGTGCCGGCGACCGAGTCGTCCGACACCGGGACACGTGGGATCTTGACGATCCCGGCTTCGATGGCGTCGATCAGGCCGAAGTCACTGACGACCCACGGGAAGAGCGTGCCTTCCTTGTAGCCTGAGCCGCGCAGGAAGAACGGGGTCGCGCTCAGGTCGTAGATCGCCCGGACGCCGAGCTTCGCCCCGATCGCGCGCAGGCCGTTGAGCCAGACCCGAGCGGCCTCCTCGTCCCGTCGCGCTTCGGAGCGCTCGTCGGCGCTGAGCTTCTCCTCCTCGCTCTGGGGCGCCGACTGGTAGCAGTGGTGGGCCTCGTCGTTGAGCACGACGATGTTCTTCTTCGTCCCGAGTGCCCGGCAGACCCGACGGACCATCTGGTCCGGCGTTTCCTTGAACCGATCCGTGTCGCCATCGGGGCCGGCGAGGACCTTCTTCGTCAGTGACGCCGCCTCGAACGTCTCGCGGTGGATGAAGCCGTGGAAGTTGGCGATCTCGATCTTCGCGGCCTGCAGGGCATGGAGCTGATCGGGGGTGAGGAGGTCGCGCTCTCCGTAGTAGTTGCCCGCGAGGTTAGGTCGCAGGACCTGGAGGCGGTCGCGAATGGTGATCCCGGGTGTTACGACGAGGAACGTATCGGAGAACCGCTTGTCCTGGGGGTTGGCGAACTTGTTGAGCGCCTGCCAGGCGATGAGCATCGCCATGACGACGGTCTTGCCCGACCCGGTCGCCATCTTGAACGCAATCCGGTAGAGCCCCGGGTTGCGGGCCTGGCTGTCCTCGCGGAGCTTGTTCTCGATCCAGGGCTGGCGATGGCCGGCGACCTCGGCGAGAAAGATCGCGGTTTCGAGCGCCTCTATCTGGCAGAAGAAGAGCGGCTTCTCGCGGGCGGGCTCGGTCCAGTAGCTCAGCAGGTCGCGGGTGACTGCGGTGATGCCTGGGTAGTTGGAGCTCCGCCAGGCGCCGACGTGCTCGCGGACCCGGTTGATGAAGTCGTTGTCAGTCATCCGCTCGCCGACCCAGTCGCCGGGCAGGCTGAGTTGAGCACCGCCCCTCGTCTTGGGCTTCGGGATCGGGATGAAGTACGTGCTCCGGCGCCGACCTTCGGCGATCTCGTTGGTGATCCCGTCGTCGTCGAAGCGGAAATGGCGGGTCGGTTCGCGGAACGGCGAGTTCAGGATCGGGTTGTCGATCACGACCGGTGGCAAGCGGTCCCCCTGGGCAGTGGCGGGGCGGCGTTCCCGTCCAGCATACGCGGCGGGTGCGCCTCGTTTGGCGTCACGGGCGCGTGCACGCACGCATCGTGGTGTGGGCCGCAGGTGGGCGTCTTCCAGCCGGACGAGATTAGACGGCTGTTAGATCGTGCTGGCGTGCGGAGCCGCTCGGACCACCGACCTCCCGCCTCCCCGGCATCAACCCACGCTGACCAGCCTGAGTACCAGCACAGGCTGGGCTCGACTCCCTTCGGTCGGATCGGCTCCCACTGTGCGTCCCCGACGCGTGGCCGAGACGACCAACTAGCTCTTCTTGGGTCGCGGACTCGCGGATGGAGCGACGGCCGTCTCAGCTGCGACCGGGGCGCCCTGCGCGGACTGCGCCTTCTTATCCTTCTGCGCCTTCTTGTCCTTCTGCGCCTTCTTGTCCTTCTGCGCCTTCTTGTCCTTCTGCGCCTTCTTGTCCTTCTTTCTGGCCATGACGTTCTCCTCGGTGCGGCGGTCGGTCTGGCGCGCTAGAGCTCGCCGACCAAGCCTGAGTGTAGGAGTGCTCTCGGTGCGCCGGGCGCCGCGTTGCCCGGGAGCGACGTTGCAGGGTAGCGGCGGACCTGCTGGTCCTCTCGCCACCCCGCGCCGCTCCAAGGCCGACATCAAGCCACGGCTGCCAGGCTGAGCGTCAGGGCCGGCTCTCCGACGTGGGAGCTGACCGGATGTCTCCGCTCTACTCCTGGAACCGCTTGACCAAGGGCCTGGCGCCGCCCCCGACACGAGGTGGTCATGGTGTGGACCGGCACTCAACCTCGACCTCGTCGGAACTACTGCAGCTGAATCGACTCTAGGCTGTCTCCCACGCCCATCCAACTGACGCCGGCGGCATCGGTCGCGAGCGCGTCAATCCAGAAGGAGGTCGTGGTGAGCGGCGATGCACCTGGTGGCTTGGGGGCGTTTGAGATATCGACGGGCGGAAAGGTCACGGCGCTGACCACGCGTTGGTCCACGACGTGCTCGAGCACACTCAGGCCCGCAGAGCCCGAGCGGCGGAGGAAGAGCGTCACGCCGCCACGTGGATCTGGTGTTGCGAGGTCATTGCGTAGCGAGCAGTACTGGACCCCCGTGCTCGGCAGCACCGACGTGACCGACGTCCCTGCTACGAGGTTTGCGCCACCGGGGCCACCGGAGACCAGGAGTTCACTGCCGAACGCGTAGAGATGGTCGCCTCCGACGTCGACCTTGCCGAGAGCACGGCCCCTGCGGTCAATGAGCAAGAGCGGTGAGCCACCGTTGTAGCACTCGTCCTGCCAGGGCAAGAGGACCAGCGTCCCTGAACCCATCGCGACCAGGTCCTTGGCTCCAGCGTAGGCCGCAGGCACTGGGATGCGGCCGACCTCATGGAGTGCGGCGTCGTACTCGGTCAGCCACGGCACATTGGCCCTCGCGACCAGAGTGAGCCCGTTGAAGAAACCGAGCCCGCTGGGCCATGTGCCCTGCAGCGAACCGCTCATCGCTCCCGGCAACGCGCCAGCGACCTTGCTCGGCAGCACGATCCCAGCGAGCTTGTTGGTCGCCGGGTCGTAGCGCAGGAGACGATCGTTGTTGGCAAGCCAGACGGCTCCAGTCGGATCCACCTTGAGTGGGCTGAACTCCCCGATGTAGCCCGCGTCGTCGGCCGGCAGCTGCGTGTCGTGAATAGCGCCGCTGTTGGTGGCGACACCGCGCAATATGGCGTGCCCGGCCGCATCTTCAGTGACGAACCAGACCATCCCGTGGACCGAGTCGTAGGCGATGGTCAGGACACTAGAGCCATCCTGCGCTCTCGACTGAAGCACGGCGGGGCCTGGGGAAGCAGTCGGCGACGCGTGACTTGAGGCCAACGTCAGGGTCGCAGATGGAGCTGGCGCCGACGCTATCGATCCATGGATCGGAGTCGTTGTGTTCTGAGGGCTTAGCCCTTGATGACTCGCCGCACACCCTCCCGCGCCAATAGCCAGGATCACTGCGGACGTTGTGACTGTTGCCAGCGCGTGCGCTCGGGTTGAACCGCGCATTTTCTGACCGCCCCCTTCCGTCTCGGAATCCTATGACGCGAGCGGCGGTCCCTCAAGTTCCGCAGGCCAGCCCGGCAAGCCTGCGATTCCCGACGATCAAGCCATAGGGTCGGGGCATCCGCAGTCAACCTCGCACCGCGATCCGGTATGTTCGATCGGAGGTGTGCTCCTCCGGCGCCGACCTTATCCAGCAACTGCCGCGAACTGCGCGGGGACACTGCACCGGCGAGGGCAGGAGGGACCCCGGCCATCAGAAACGGCGCCCGCAAGGCGCCGTTTCCTACCCTACCGACCTACCCGGTTCGCCAGGTGAGCCTGTGTCGCACGGCGTATTGACAAGCACCGCAGTATGCGTCTTCGTTCGGAAAGCGCCCGCGTCCCCGATAAGCACCGCTGTTGGCTTGGAATGGGGACCCGCCGGCTGTCAGAAGGTGCGACATGGCCACGAGTGATACCCGTTGGCGGATCACGGGCGACTACTTCGAGAACTGCAACTGCGACATCGTGTGTCCCTGCCTGTTCTCGTCCGCCCCGCCGTTCACCTCCCAGCCCACCCAGGGGGCGTGTGAGGTCGCAATGGGCTTCCACGTCGACCACGGGACCTTCGGTGACGTGGCGCTCGACGGGCTCAACGTCGCGATGCTGGTCAGGACGCCCGGTCCGATGGCCGAGGGTGACTGGACGGTCGCGCTCTACGTCGACGAAGGCGCCGACGAACCGCAACGTGAGGGGCTCACGGCGATCTTCTCCGGCGCGGCCGGTGGGACGATGGGCAACTTCGCACCGCTCATCTCGAAGGTCCTCGGTGTCGTCCCAGCGCCGATCCATTGGCATGCCGAGGATCTTCGCCGCTCCATCGAGATCCCCGGCCGAATGGCGATGGGTGTCGTCGCCGCACCGAGCGTCGTGCCGGACGAGGCGATCTGGGCGCGAAACGCCCACCCGTTCGCCTCCGAAGTGGCGATGGCCGTCGGAACCGACGCGAGCACGTGGACGGACTACGGGATGCACTGGGATAACTCGGGCAAGAACGGCCACTACGCGCCGATCGACTGGACGAACGCCTGATCGCCTGGTCGCCCACCCCGCCGATGTCGGGTTCCCCCGTGCCTGCCTCGCGGCGCCGGGTGCATCCGAGGGGTCCCGAATACCGACAATGAGACGAACCGCCGAGGTCCCGATGGCGCGTCAGCGACGTGCCATCCTCGCTGCGCTGCTCGCGCTCAGCGCCGTCTCGTGGGCCGTCGTGCTGTGGCAGGCCGGGACGATTCGGCCCGCCGGCGACATGGCGAGCGGTGCCGACGGACTCACGATGGGGATGACCGCACCGATCTTCCTCGCGATATGGGTCGTGATGATGGCGGCGATGATGCTGCCGTCGGCAGCGCCGATGATCCTCATGTTCGACGCGATCCAGGCCGGCCGATCTCGCCAGGGGCGGTCGTTCGTCCCGACCTGGGTCTTCGTCGGAGGCTACCTGGCGGTCTGGGCGGGGTTTGGCGTCGTCGCATACGCAACAGCACTGCTGGTCGGGTCGCTGTCGGACTCGTCGCCGGACCTCGCGATGATCGCCCCACGGGTCGGCGGCGCCGTGATCGTCGCCGCCGGCCTCTACCAGCTGACGCCACTGAAGCGGGCCTGCCTGTCGAAGTGTCGGACGCCGACCCAGTTCGTCCTGAGCTCATGGCGAGACGGTCTCCTTGGCACGTTCCGGATGGGCCTCGGGCACGGAGCCTACTGTCTCGGCTGCTGCTGGCTCCTGTTCGTGATCCTCTTTCCGCTCGGGATCATGAACGTCGCCGCGATGGCCGTCGTGGCGCTGCTCGTCCTCGCCGAGAAGACACTGCCCGTAGGACGCCGCATCAGCCAGCTCGTCGGGGTCGTGCTGGTCCCCGTGGGTCTTGTGATCGTTCTACTGCCGCGTCTGCTGCCGACGACGATGTGAATCGGGCCGACGGTGGCCGCCGTCCGGCGATGGCGCTGGCCTGTCAGTCGCGGGCTCGCTTGTTATCTCGGCCTCAAGTCCACTCGCCCCGACCCCCGCACGATCGGGCGATGGTGTCGAGTCAGTACCGTCAACCTCGCACCACGACCCGGCAGGTTCGGTCGGAGGTTCGACTCCTAGGAAGTGCGGCACGTTCTCGCTCGGCCTTCATCATGCGTTCGCGCTCTCGCGCGCCAGCATTCTCAGCGCATCTCGAGCGCCGCCTTGAGGCCGGTCCTCGCGCGGGACAGCCTGCTCGAGACAGTTCCGATCGGTTCGCCAAGCATGTCGGCGATCTCGCCGAGGGTGAATCCATCCACCGAATGGAGAAGGATGCACGCCCGAACGCGAGGTTGGAGGGAATTGAGCGCAGAGAGCAGGTCCGGGTCGACGGCATCGGTCCACTCGCGTGGGGTCGATCGCGAGATGATCCTGCCCCAGTTGCGCCGCCGTTCGAGCTGGTTGAACGCAAGGCGCAACGCGATGGTGTAGAGCCAGGCGCGAGGGTCGCGACCGTCGAACTTCGACCACGATCGATAGGCTCGCTCATAAGCGTCCTGAGCGACGTCCTCGGCGTCTTCCCGATTGCCGAGAACGAGCACGAGCCGCCGTACGAGTCCCGAGTAGAGCGGTGACATGACGTCGGCGAAGGGCTTCGCCGGGAGTCTCACGACGTTGGGCTGCTCTGTCGTCGCGTCGCCAGACATCGGACGAGTGGCCGCGGATGCGAGATCCGTGGATGCCGGGGTCACGGCATTGGCATCCCGTAGCACGCACCAACCGCGTGGCCGGAAGCTCGCTGGTCGATGATCATGTGCAGCTTGCCGTCGTCGAGGATCGCCCCCGGCATGACGTAGCCGTGAGCCGGCGGAGCGGTTACGAAGGTTGTGGTTCCCTCGCCGCGGCCCGTTCCACCACTCTCCACCTGCCACACGACGTCGTTGAAGCCATGCGCGGCGAGATACGCGGCGGCTTGAGGCGGCGACATGCACTCCATCTGCGCTCCGGCGAGAGGCTGGCCCGGATTCTCGATGCCAGGGTAGCCCCGCACTCCGCCAGAGACCACAACGCCTATCGCCACGGTCGTCGCAACGGTCGCGAGCAGGAGCAGCGATGCGGCCACGGCAGACCGCCCGGCGAGCCGAACACGGCGTCGTTTGTGTTCCAGATCGGGAGCAACCGCGCCAGGGATTCGTGCCTCGAGGCTCCCGAGACGGACATCAAGCTGTTGGTCGTCGCTCATCCTCGTATCCTCCCACTCGTACGGACGCCCCATCGGCGGTCCGTTCGTGAGATACAACAGGCACGTCGGCCGGATTGCTGCATCAAAGAGGCCGATTTCGTGCCGACGCACGTCGGACGTAGCGAGGGCTAGCCTACGGTTCCTATCGCGGGAACTCCCAGCGCGTCTGCGGCGCTCACGTTCGCTCTACGTCGACCGAGGACGGAGGTGGTCACCGAGGGCGGCCGGCTCTGGTGGCGGCCCGCGCAGTACACCGCTACCACCCACTAGCTCTGCTTGTGACGAGGGATCGGGCCACGATGCCGCGATCGTGTCGCTTGCGGGCGTGTCGACGGGGGCCGACCGAGTGAACCATCAGCACCGGAACCTCCGCCGAGCGGACCTCCGATCCCGGCCCCGAGCTAACCGCGAACGCGGGCTCGAACCGGCGTCGAACCAGGCCTATCATCTCGGAACAAGCTGCCGGGAGGCGCCGATGGACCGGTTCGACAAGTTCAGCGACGGGGCGCGC
>Ga0187886_1002557_pt1 | contig 14478 bp, 12 predicted proteins | sample June2016WEW_20_1_FD_133001 | JGI IMG/M metagenome (GOLD analysis project Ga0187886, IMG submission 133001) | Peatland microbial communities from SPRUCE experiment site at the Marcell Experimental Forest, Minnesota, USA - June2016WEW_20_150 | ecosystem: Environmental > Terrestrial > Soil >... | reverse complement strand
TCCGCCACTCCCCGAGATACCGCCTCGACATGCGCCGCGGCCGGGAACGTCCGCCTCTCCGCGGCCGCCAGAACGAGCTCCGTCACAGCCTCCGCAGCGCCGGGGCGGGCCAGCGAGTGGGCCGCCGCCGCCATCGCGGCGTGCTCCTTGCGATTCTCGGCGATGGTGGCGGCGGCCAGCAGCGCCTCCGCGTCGAAGTCATCGTCCTCGACCAGGCGCGCGGCGCCGGAACGGACCATCTCCTCGGCGTTCCGGCGCTGATGCCCCGCGGCATGCGGGTACGGCACGACGACCATCGGCACGCCGAAAGCGGCGACTTCGGCGAGCGTGGAGGAGCCGGCCCGGCCGACCACCATGTCCGCCGCGGCGAGGGCGAGGGCCATCTCGTCTTCAAGGTATCTCTCCGGCCGATACCGGTCTCGCATGTCCGGCGGCAGGGCGGCCCGGCCCGCAACGGCCTCGTCGTAGCCGACGTCGCCGGTGACGTGGATGACCCGGACCCGCTCGACAAGGCGCGGCAGCGCCTCGGCCACGGCAGAGTTGAAGCGCCGCACCGCCTGTGAGCCCCCGAAGATCAGGACGAGCTTGTCCCTCGCCGCGATGCCAAGCGCCTTGCGGGCATCGGCCCGGCTGACCAGGCGCGGGTCGCGGATCGGCGTGCCGGTGATGAAGCAGGGGCGCCTCCCCCGGCTGAGGGTACGGCAGGTGTTCTCGAAGGCTACCGCCAGACAGCCGGCCAGTCGGGCCGTGGCTCGAACGCTTCGTCCGGGAACGACGTTGCCGTCCCACATGACGACGGGGATCCTGAGCGCCGATGCCGCCAGGAGAACCGGCAGAGCGACGTACCCGCCCGTCGTGAAGACGGCTTGGGGGCGAGCCAGGAGCAGCATCGCCATCGCCTGAGGCACCGAGAGCGACAGCCGAATCGGGTCCAGGATGACGTGGAAGTCGAGATCCACGGATCGAAGCGACCGCAGGAGAAGGCGCCGGAATGGAATCCCGGTCGCAGGAATGACCTGCGCCTCGAGGCCGCGATGGCCCCCGACCCACCGCAACGAAGGCGCGTCGGGCCTAGCCTGCAGCGATCGAGCGACGGCGAGAGCCGGGTAGATATGTCCCCCCGTACCCCCGGCCACTATCAGCAGACGCACTGATCCAACCTCGTTCAACGGTTTCTCGGGAGATGGACAGCAGGATCCCGACGGCGGCCAGGCTCACGGTCAAGGACGAGCCCCCCGCCGATACGAACGGCAGCGTAATGCCGGTAACGGGCACGACGGCGACCACGACGCCCATGTTGATCAGCGCCTGGAAGCATATCCAAGCGGTGATGCCCGCCGCCATGAGTCCGCCAAATGTGTCGGGGGCCCGAATGGCGGTTCGGATGCCAGCATACGCAAACGCGACGAAGAGCCCGATCACGACCGACCCGCCGACCAGCCCCAGTTCCTGGGCGATGACCGAGAAGATGAAGTCGTTGACATCGTTGGGTACGAAGACCCGGTCGTTGCCGAGCCCTGTGCCGAACAGCCCGCCCGCGCTGAGAGCCTCGAGGCCCTTGATGGTGTGATAGCCGGCGCCCTGCGGATCGGCCCACGGATCGATCAGCGTGTAGATGCGCCTGATCGGGTAGTCGCCGACGGCCAGGATCATCGCGGCGCCGGCGCCGACGCTGGCAATCCCTGCGAGGAGGATGTGGATGAGGTTCGCTCCGGCCACGAAGAAGAGCGCGAAGGCGATCAGGATGAGAACGCTGGCCGTGCCGAGGTCCGGCTCGCGCACCACCAGGAGCAGGAACGGGATCACGATGATCGCGAACGGGACGGTTCCGCGCAGGAAGCTGCGGATGGCAGTGCCGCGCGATGCCAGCCAGTGCGACAGGTACACCACCATGGCGAGCTTGGCGATCTCGGCCGGGTGGATCTCCGGCAGCGGACCAATGTGGATCCAGCGCGATGAGCCGTTGTGGACGACGCCGACCTGAGGCAGGAGCACGACCACCAGCAGGGCCAGGGCCACGATCGCGAGCGGCACGCTGACGACACGAAGATAGCGATAGTCGAGGCGCATGAGAAACACCATCGAAGCGAAACCCAGCAGCCCGGCCAGAACCTGCGGGGCCACGAGCTGGAAGGTGTTCTGGCTCTGGGCGTAGGACGGGATGGCCGAGGCCGAGTAGACCATCAGAATGCCGATGGCGGTCAGGGCGACGACGGCCACGAGGATGATGTAGTCCGGCTCGTGGGCATCGCGCCTGAGCGCGCTCGGGTTGGCGAGAATATTGGTCTGCCGGGCGCTCACGGCGCTGGGCCGACTCGGGCCGACATTCCGAGGCAGCCGCTCGCGGCGGAGGGGCTCGTCCTCCGGGTCCCAGCGGTCCCGACCGCCGCCCATCAGGCGGGCTCCGTGGCCCGCCGTCGCTCGGCCAGGGCGGCGACCGCGGCCTTGAAGGCTCGGCCACGAGCGGCGTAGTCGACGAACATGTCGAAGCTGGCCGCGGCCGGGCTGAGCACGACCGTGGCAGGGCCGCCGGATCCGCTCCCCGTCAGAAGATCGCGCGCGATCTCGTCCGCCCGATCGACGGCGGCCTCGAGCGACGCCGCCAGCTCGACGCGGGCCATGCCGTCGGCCCGGAACATCTGCGCGAGGGTCGGCCCGGACTCGCCGATCAGGACGGCCGCGTCGGCTCGCTCGGCCGCGACGGGTCCCAGGCCCGAGAGGTCCACGCCCTTGTCCCGGCCGCCGGCGATCAGGATCAACGGCCGCTCGAAGGACCGCAGCGCCGCGATCACCGCATCGGGCTGGGTCCCCTGCGAATCGTTGACGAAGCGGACGCCGTCGACGACCGCGACCTGCTCGAGACGGTGCTCCACGCCAGTGAAGGCCGCCGCGGCACGACGGATCGCCTCGGGCTTGATCCCGAACAAGCCGGCCACGGCGATGGCCGCCATGGCATTGGAGACGTTGTGCTCGCCCGGGATCGCCAGCTCCGAGACCGGCACGATCGGCACGACCGAAGGCTCGCCGGACCGCCTCGACTCCTCGGCCAACGGAGCCCGGGCAACGATCCAGCCGTCCTCCAGGCCGATCCCGCCTGGCTCGGGCGCGCCGCGCCGGTAGAAGATCACCGGCACGGTGGCGCCGACGGCGTATCTCGCGACCACGGGATCGTCGGCGTTCAGCACCAGCACGCCCTTGGGATCGACAAGCTCGGCCAGGCGACCCTTCACCTTCCGGTAGGCGTCGAGCGAGCCGTGGCGATCCAGGTGATCGGCCGTCACGTTGGTGTACACGGCGACCGTTGTGCCGCGCGTAAGGGTCGGCATCTGCAGCTCGGACAGCTCGATCACGACGCGATGGTCGGACGTCAGTTCCGTGAGCCGCTCCACCAGCGGGATGCCGATGTTGCCGCCCAGGATCACCGGGTGGGCAGAATCCGCGGCCAGCAGAGCCGCGGTCAGTGACGCGGTAGTCGTCTTGCCCTTCGTGCCCGTCACCCCGATCGTCGGGCACGGGCACATCCGCAGGACCAGATCCGCCTCGCTGACCAGCGCGGGAGCGGCGGACGGATCCGCCCGGTGTGCCGCGACCACGACCGCCAGCGCCGTCCGGAGGCGTGGCTCGGCCGTGGGATAGTCCGGGTTGATGCTCGGAGACGTCGCGATCATATCGGCCTCGGACCAGGTGGCCGAGGGTTCGACGTCCGGACCGAGCCGCAGCTCGACGGCTCGGCCGCCCAGCGATTCGATCGCGGCGGTCAGCTCGACAGCGGGCCGTCCGTCGTAGACCGTGACGCGAGCGCCGGCATCGGCGAAGAAGCGGGCCAGGGCGGTGCCGCTGCGGGCCAGCCCCAGCACGGTGACCGACCTGCCATCGAGGACTCCGTCTCGCACGCCGGCCGCCGTCAGCCCATCGAGGTCGACGACATGACCTGCCATCAAACAGCTACTTCGGGATCGAGGCGACGAAGAGCGTCACCCCGAGCATTCCGGCCAGGGCGCCGACGATCCAGAAGCGCATCGTGATCTTCTCCTCGTCCCAGCCGCCAAGCTCGAAATGGTGGTGGAGCGGGGCCATCCGGAACACGCGCTTGCCGCGGAGCTTGTAGCTCGCAACCTGGATGATGTCCGAGGCCACTTCCAGCACGAAGATGATGCCGATCAGCGGCAGGATCAGTACCTGGCCGGTGATCAGGGCGACTACGGCCAGCATGCCGCCGAGCGACAGCGCGCCTGAGTCGCCCATGAAGACCTGGGCCGGGTGCACGTTGAACCATAGGAATCCCATGATCGCCCCGATCGCGATGGCGTTGACCATGGCCAGGTTGGGCTGGAGCGGCTTGTTGAGCAGGGCGATGATCAGGAAGCTGATGAAGGCGAAGACGAGCGTGCCGCCGGCCAGGCCATCGAGCCCATCGGTCAGATTGACGCCGTTGCTGCAGCCCACGATCGCCAGCACGGCCACGACGATGAAAAGGATGGCGCCCACCTCCACGCCGCGATCGGTGAACGGGATCGCGATGGTCGCGGAGTACACGACGTTGCCCATGAACGGGACGCGGAAACCGTTGAAGCCGAAGTGGTTCTGGACGTAGACGGCCACCACTATGGCCACGGCCAGCTGCCACAAGACCTTGTGGCGGCCGCGTATGCCGATGCCGGTCCGGGCATTCAGGTAGTCATCGACGGCGCCCAGGGCTCCGACGAGCGCAAGGACGAAGAGCGGCGAGTACGTCGACGCGTCGAACGCGTTGAACATCACTGCCCAGAAGAGGATGACGGCGACAATGAGGACGCCGCCCATCGTCGGCGTGCCCTGCTTGACCAGGTGCGTTCCCGGCCCGTCCTCTCGAATCTGCTTGCCCATGCCGAGCCAGCGCAGCAGCCGCAGGAAAGCCGGCATCAGGATGACAATGGAGGCGAAGGCGACGAGAAGCCCCTGGATGAACTCGACCCCGTGCTCTCTCACCGAAACTCCTCACCGGCCCGGCGCGATCCTCCCCGAGCGCCGATGCCTGCAGTCCAGCCCCCGTAGCCCCCTCCCAACTCGGCAGACCGCTCAGACGCCGCACGCCGCGACGCCTTGGCCGATGTGCCACACCCCCAACCGGCGGACCGGTGGGAATCGGCGCTTTCCACGGCGATCGGCCCGCTGGACGGGTGAGCGGGTCGCGCGTCGGTCGCGGCGGCAATCTCGGCGACGATCAGGGCAGGCGGCCCCAACCCGGGCCGAGGCTCCCATTGGCGCGTGTCGGTCACCCCCTCAGTGTGGCACAGGCAGCCGCCCGCGGTGCGGGACCGGGCCATCACCCCAGTGGCTTCGCCGCCCCACCACTCGGCGGCGGCGGCCCGTTCTTGCTCGGCGGGATCTTCTGGGTGACGACCGCGTCGGTGGCGATCCGGCGGAACAGCTCGGTCGACTGCATGGGCATGGCCAATACGCCCTGGGCCACCTTGGTCGGCGTCCCGCGGTAGATCACCACGCCGATGGCGAGGTCGGCCGTTTCACGGCCTACCCAACCGTAGAAGCTGTAGTTGTAGATGTTGTCCATCCAGCCGCCCTTGCCCTTGTTCAGGCTTGGGTCCCAGATCTGAGCCGTGCCGGTCTTGCCGGCGACGTAGTAGCCCGGGATGTAGGTAGCCTGCCAGTAGGAGCCGACCGCGGTGACGACGTGCCTCATGAGCCCGTTCAGCGAGCCCGACAGGGAGGCGCCGATGACACGGCTGCCCGCCGATGTGGACGACTGAGCGCCGGCCGCGGCGTACGGGTAGGCGACTTGAGGCGTCACCGACAAGCCGCCATTCGCCATCTCGCAGTAGGCCCGCATCACCTGGATGGGCGTCACGGCAACGCCCTGCCCGAAGGAGGCATTGGCCAGATCGATCTTCTGCCAGGGCGTCTTGGCCGGGTCGCGGACGATGCCAGTCGCCTCCCCAGCCAGATCGATGCCGGTAGACCGGCCGATCCCGTATGAGCGCCACGTGTCGTACAGAACGGCCGAAGCCGCGGCCGTCGTCTTGCCGAGACGGAACGCGACCTGAGAGACGCCGACGTTGCGCGACCACGCCACGATATCCGCGAAGGTCATCCAGCCCTTGGCCTTGCGATCGGCGTCCGCCACCTCCTGTCCATCCGGAAGTTGCATGACCCCGGTGTCGTTGATCTTGGTGTTCAGAGCCGTCGTGTTGGTCGAGAGGGCCGCCGAGGCGGTGAGCATCTTGAACACCGAGCCCGGCTCGTAGACTTCGGCGACGATCGGATCGACGAAGAGGGATGGGTTCTGGGCTGCAACCGCGGCGTAGACGTTGGCGTCGTACGACGGGTAGCTGGCCTCGGCCAGAACCGCGCCGGTCTTCGGGTCCATCACGATCGCGGAGACGGTCTTGGCTTTGTCCGCGAGCCATGTGGAGAAGACCTCCTGCTCCACCTCGAGCTGGAGACCCGCGTCGATCGTGGTCCGGAGGTCCTCGCCGGGCACGCCGATGTCGATGATGTGCTCCCCAGCCGGGCCGGGCGTGTTGGGGTCGATGCTCAGCACCGTTGGCTCGCCGGTCAGCAGCTTGTTGTACTTCTGCTCGAGTCCGTACTGGCCGTTGCCGGCTGCGTTGACGAAGCCGAGCAGCTGAGCGGCCAGCGACGTGTGGGGGGCGCCCCCGGCCTGGGGATAGACGCGCACGGGCGTCGGCTCGAGGGTCAGCTCGGTCAGGGCGCCATTCTTCTGGGCGGTGATGATGTCCGAGGCGATCTGCGCATCGACGTTGCTGGCCAGGATGACGTAGTAGCCGTCACTCACCATGGCCCTGCGGAGCTCCAGTTCGGCCTCAGGCTCGAGGCCCAGGTAGTCGACCAGCGCATCGACATCGCGACTGCGCTCGTCCAGGGTCATGCCGTGAAGGTCGGCGACGATGCGGTAGCGGTCGATCGTCTGGGCCAGGATGATGGTGCCCGTCCGATCGTAGATGGTCCCCCGCTTGGCTGGCACGATCCGCTGCGCGGACGAATCCTGGGCCGACAGGGCCGCAAGCTGGTCGTGCCGGTTGACCTGCCAGTAGGCCAGGCGCGCAGCCATCCCGCTGGACAACAGCACCAGCACCGCCAGGAGCAGCATGAGACGGCCTCGAGAATCCGTGCGGCCGAACATGGGCGAGGCCTCAGCGAGCCGGAATCACGACCGGCGGCGGCAACTGCGAGAGGCCTTCCGAGATCGCCCCGCGGCGAATGGCGGACTCACGGTTGAGCCGGTTCACGTCCGAGAGATCCTGCTGCCGCTCGTTCAGGAGTTGCCCGTATCGCTGGTTGAGCTGGTCCATGTCATAGCCGGAGGCAGAGACCCGAACGGTCTGAACGAGCGAGAAGAAGCTCAGCAGGAACGCCACCACTATCAGACCGATGGCAATGCCGAAGAAGCGCGGGCGCCGCCTGCTTCGGAGAGCGACGCGCGATCGCCGACGTGGAGGCGCCGGCGCCTGGGGGCGGAGGAGGGGGGTCTCCAGGCGCCGGCGTGGAAGGAGCGTCGAACGTGGGCGCGCGCCCTCGTAGACAGCCATCAGTCGATACCCCGGAGGTTCAACCAGCCGCCGGCGGCGGCGCGAACGAGCGGCTCAGCCCGCCAGCGCTCGCCTGATTCGGGCAACCCGACTTCGTCGATCCAGCCAAGGACACCGACATAGCGTTCCGTCCGTTCGTGTAGCTCGTGCTGGCGGCGGCCGTACGTCCGGCGCCGGCTGGCCTGATGACGCTTGCTCATCGGTTCCTCCTTTCTTCGCTCGATCTACGCGGCGATGCGCTCGGCGCCCCGAAGACGGGCGCTTCTCGAGCGCGGATTGGCGGCCACTTCAGCGGGGCTCGGAGTGCGCGACCTGCCGAGCGAGCGGAGTTCCGGCTTGCGCCCGCAGACGCAAATCGGCACCTCGGGCGGACAGACGCAGCCACGCTGCTCGGCCGCGATGAAGCGCTTGACGATGCGGTCCTCCAGGGAGTGGTAGCTCAGGACAACGAGGCGTCCGCCCGGCCGGAGCAGGTCGAGCGAGGCTGCGAGGCCGGCCTCCAGGGCTTCGAGCTCGTCGTTGACGGCGATGCGCAGCGCCTGGAAGACGCGCGTGGCAGGGTGCGTATGGCGAGCCTTCCGGGCGGGCACCGCCCGCTCGACGAGCGCAGCCAGCTGCTCGGCCGTCTCAACCGGGGAGTGGCGCCGTGTCTCGACGATCGTTCGGGCGATGCGGCCCGCGAACGGCTCCTCGCCGTAGCGGCGGAAGAGGGCCGCCAGCTCGTTCGAATCCATGGCCTCCAGGAGGTCCGCGGCGGGCCGGCCACGGCTCGTGTCGAAGCGCATGTCGAGACGGCCGCCGGCTCGGAATCCGAAACCACGTTCCACGTCGGCAAGCTGGTGGCTCGACAGACCCAAATCCATGAGGAGGCCGTCGACCTGGCCGAAGCCGGCCGTCGGGGCCACTTCTGCCAGCTGCGCGAAGTTGGCCTGCCGCAGAACCACGCGGTCGCCGAAACGCGCCAGCCGTCGCACACTCCTGGCGATCGCGGCCCCATCGGCGTCGAGTCCGAGGAGCCGGCCGTCAGGAGAGGAAGCTTCGAGGACCCGCTCGGCGTGGCCGGCTCCACCCAGGGTGGCGTCGATCTGGAGGCTGCCGGAACGTGGGGCGAGAGTCTCCAAGACCTCGTCCGTCATCACCGGCAGGTGCCCTACCTCCAATTCGGCGCCCCCCTCGGTGGAGCCGGCGGCAGCGATGCCACCGGTCGCCTCGCCGAGCGGGTCCTTCGAGCTCATGCAAATCACCTACAGCCCCAGGCCGTCGAGGGCGCTGGCAAGCGCGTCGGCCGAATCCACGGCCCTGGACGCCCAGCGGTCCGGCGCCCAGATCTCGACACGCTCCCCTGCCCCGACGATCACCGCGTCGGTCCCAAGGCCGGCCCAACTGCGAATGGCGGCAGGCAGCACGATGCGACCCTGGCTGTCCCGCTCCACCTCGAACGCGCTCGAGAACAGGAAGCGCGACACGGCCCTGGCGTTCTCGTTGGCGAGCGGCAGCGACGTGATCTTCGCGGCCAGGGTCTCGAAGGCCGGCCGCGGGAATATGGCGGCGCAACCCTCGACCCAGCGAACGACGACCGCTCCCTCTTCGAGCTGCAGGCGGAAGCGAGCCGGGATCGCGACGCGACCCTTGGCGTCTATCGAATGCCTGTATTCGCCGATGAACATCAGCCGTCGCCTATCTACCCGCGACGCGGTCGAATGCCGCGTCCTGGTGGCGTGGTGGGAGGTGGTTTGCCGGTCTGGTGTCGCTCGATTCACCACCGCAGGCTCGCCGGCCTGGGCCGACTCGCCGCCAGCACCCACCAATCACCACAATTCACCGCTTGGCCGGATGATACACCCACTTGTCGACCCGTCAACGGCAGCGTCGGGGAGGCTCAGCGGGCGGATCCATCACCCCCGGCGATCCTGCTTCCCGTGCGGGGCGGAACCGGACCGGGTGGCGTGGCGTCTTGGCAGCGACGGAGCGCGGGTGCGCCACGAGCAGCGGAGGCAGTCGAATGTCACGGCATCGCGGAAGGGATCGGCAGACGGCGGGAGCATGGCGGGACCAGATCCTACGGGCTGGCGCATTGCTGATCGGCTGCGGCATCGTCTGGGGCTGCGCCGGCCAGGTCGCGGCTGTTGCCGTGGCCACCTCACAGGCGACGCGCGCCGCCGGTTCGGCCGACGAGGCCGGGCAGGCCGCGGCGGCCATCGATGCCTTCGGCTTCGACCTCTATGGGGCAACCCTCACCTCGAACGGCAACGGCGTCATCTCGCCCGCCAGCGTCGTCCTTGCCCTCTCGATGGCCCAGGCGGGAGCACGCGGCGAGACGGCCTCCCAGATGGACGCCGTCCTGCACTCGGCTTTGAGCTCCGGGGGCAGCAACGGCATCAACTCCCTGGACCAGGTCCTGGCGGGGCTGTCGGGCACGTTCAAAGACCCCGCCGGCAAGGACCACCAGCTGACGCTCCGCATCGCCAACGCCCCGTTTGCCCAGCGCGACATGCAGTTGCAGCAACCCTTCCTGGACACGCTGGCCTCCAGGTATGGAGCGGGCCTTCGGCTCGTCGACTACCGGAACGATCCCGATGGAGCCTGCCGCGCGATCGACAGCTGGGTCAGCGACCAGACCGAGGGTCGCATCCCAAAGCTGCTCGACAGACTGGATTCGCAGACGCGGCTCGTCCTCGTGAACGCCGTCTATCTCAAGGCCCCCTGGCGCAAGGCCTTCGACGAGGCCGGCACCCAGAACGCGCCGTTCACCCGGCCGGATGGCTCGCAGGTGAGCGTTCCCACCATGAGCGTCGGCCTGGACGAGAGTCGCTATGCCTCCGGCACGGGCTGGCAGGCGGCCGAGATCCCGTACATCAACACCTCGCTGGTCATGACGATCGTCGTCCCGGACGACCTGGCCGGCTTCGAACGCGACCTCGACGCGGCACGATTCGCCCAGATCACGTCCGCCCTGCAGACGACGAGGGTGGATCTGACACTCCCCCGCTTCAAGATCGAGACGAAGTCCGAGCTCTCCTCGGCCCTGGCCACCATGGGGATGCCCCTCGCATTCGATCAGGACCGCGCCGACTTCTCGGGGATCACGACGCAGGAGCAGCTGTACATCGCGAAGGTCGTCCACCAGGCCAACATCGCCGTCGACGAGAAGGGGACGGAAGCGACCGCGGCGACGGCCGTGGTCATGGCGGCAGCGAGTGCCGCGCCGGCCCAATCGGTGACGCTGCACGTCGATCGGCCCTTCCTGTTCGCCGTGCGCGATACCACCACCGGCGCCATCCTCTTCCTCGGCCGGGTGGTCGATCCCTCCGCCTAGCGGATTCGCGCCGCGGGCCGGGGCCCGCCGGTCCAGAATCAGGGGCGAATCGCGGCACCGCGGTCCAGCGGAGGAGTCAAATGCGGATCCTGGCCATTGAGAGACCCATGGCGGGAGCGACAGGTGCTCAGTTCACGCCCGAGCTGCGGGCCGCCGAGGCGCGCCAGGCGTGGAATCTGTACCAGGCCGGGGTCATCCGCGAGCTCTACTTCCATGCCGACGAGGCGATGGCCGTGCTGGTCCTCGAATGCGAGGACGTCGCCGCGGCCGATGCCGCACTCGAGTCGCTGCCCATGGTCACGGCCGGCCTGATCGAATTCGAGGTGCTACCGCTGCGGGCCTACCCGGGCTTCGGCCGGCTCTTCGAGCCTACCGCGGACTCGTGACGCAGGGCAGCGCGGTCACCGGCCCCGGGATGTAGCGGGCGACCCAGCCGGACAGCTCGCAGGACAGATCCTCGGCGAGTTCCGGGCTCGCGCCGCGGCGCTCGTAGGATTCGCGGAATGTGGCCACGATCTTGATCAACTCGGCTCGGGCGGTGCCGTTCCACGCCAGCGCCGGGCAGATTCCGCGGAGACGGCAGTCCTCCTCCTCGGAGAAGTGGCGGACGGAGTAGTCACCGAAGTCGCGCAGGGCGTGCTCGACGGTCGATCGGTCGCCACCGGCTTCGATCGTGGTCACGAGCGCGTCGGCGCGCTCGACGAGAGCACGGCGCTGCGCATCGAGCTGCGGTGCGCCGGTCTCCATGCTCGGCTCCCAACCGATCGACATCCGAGGTCTCCTTCGCTCCAACCGCGTTCGCGGGCTCGCATCTATGAGGCCCTAAGGGAGCGCGGGACATGAAGTGCCATTGGGCCCGCGCAACGATGACCGAGCCACTCTAGATCGGCTCGACCGAGTAGTCCTACGCCTACCGCTTGCGGCTCACCGGAAACGCCGTCGAGGAGACCGCGCCGACAGAGTGGCTCAAGCGGCCCGACGCGGGCGATGCTGGGCTGCCATCGGCAGATCCGCCCGTGCAGCATGCTCCGCTGCCTGGCCGGGACCTGCCTCGCCGATCCTGAACCGCGCGGCGAGGCCCTCCAGCTGGGTGGCCATGTCGGCCAGCGTCGAAGCGGAGGCAACGACTTCCTCCGCCTGGGCCGACATCTCCTCGGTCGCGGCGGAGACCTGCTCGGCGGAAGCCGAATTCTCCTCGCTGATCGCAGCTATTGATTCGACCGCGTGCGCGACCTGCTCGGCGCTGCCGGTCATCGACTCGGCGGCGGCGTTGGTTTCCTGGGCAATGGCGGCGATGGCGTCGGACGCGGTGACGAGGCCCGCACTGCATTGCTGCATGTCATCCATCGCCCTGACGATCCGCGCGACGGCGGCGTTCGAGGATCCGACCGCCACGGCGATCTCATCGAGGGCCGCACCCGACTTGGATGCCAGGTCGGTCCCCGATTCGACCTCGCGAGCCCCGATCTCCATGGCCTTGACCGCCTCTACGGTGCCCTGCTGGACCTCGGCGATCAAAGCCGCGATCTCCTTGGTGGCGCGGGACGATCGTTCGGCAAGCTTGCGGACCTCGTCGGCGACGACGGCGAAGCCCTTGCCCTGTTCGCCGGCCCGGGCCGCCTCGATGGCTGCGTTCAGCGCCAGCAAGTTGGTCTGTTCGGCGATGTCGTCGATCGTCTCGACGATGGCCCCGATCTGCTCGCCCTTGCTACCGAGCTCGGTGACCTTGATGGCCGCTCCCTCGACCGCGTCCTTGATGCGGGCCATGCCGTTGACGGTCTGACGAACCGCCTCGGCGCCGTTGGTCGCGGCGTCGCCGGCGGCGGCGGACAGGCTCTGCACGTCCGACGAGGCGTGAGACGCGGCACGGATGGAGCGGGTCATCTGATCGACCGCTGCAGCTTGCGCTTCGACGCTCCGGGCGGTCTCGGCCGCCCCGCCACGGACCGACTCGATCACGCCCCGGAGGTCGCTCACGGCGGTGGCCGTGTCGCCACCCGCCCGGGCCTGATCCGACGCGCCGGCGGCCACCTGGTTGATGGTTTGGGCGATCTGCGCCGCCCCCTCGCCCGATCCCATCGCGGCGGCGTTGACCTCCGTCGAGGTGCGCGAGACGGACTGCGCCGCGGCGTGGACCTCCCCGAGCACGCCGGACAGATTCGTTCGGGCCTTCTCGTAGCTGTCCATGGTTCCGTGAATCCGGGCCACCATTCTGTTGGTGGCGGCCGCCATCTGGCCGATCTCGTCCATACCGTACTTCTCGATCGGCGGTGTCTTCGGCTCCACCCGGACGGTGAGGTCGTTGGCCGCGAGAGCAGCCAACCCGGCCTCGAGGCTGGTCATGCAGTGCTCGGACAGCGAGGCGAGCGTGGCATTGACTTCCCTGATGCTCCCGACAACGCGGCCCGACAGGAAGTAGGCCTCCGCCATGCCGAACGCGAGAGCCAGCGCGCAGCCGGCGACCAGAAAGACCGGCAGCAATCCCAGCAACCAGTCAGCATTCGACGCAGACGCGGTGGCCGCGGAGACAAGCACCTCGGTGAGACCATCGAGGTCGCTGTCGAGCGTCGCGAATGTGGATGCACCCGGGCCTGTCTGCAAGGTCGCCAGCGCGGCGGCCTGGGAGGCGGTCGTCAGATTCTCGGTCGCCGCAAGATAGGCCTGCCAGTCGGCCTCGACGGTCGCGTACCTGGCCTGCTCCTCGGTATCGAGCTTCAGGGCAGCCAGGCCGTCCAGAGCGGCGCCGACCTCGCCCTGATGCTCCGCCATGGCAGCCGTGGCCGAGGCCCGAGCCGTCTGGCTCGTGGCCGCAACGTAATCCAGCTGCTCGCTGCGATACTCGGAAATCCCCAGTCGCAGACGTCCGATCTGGTCGATCGCGGGCATGTACTTGGAGTGCACCGAAATCGCATCGCTGCGCGCCGCGCCGGCAACCGCCACGGCTATGGTCGCAGCCACGGCCGTGTTGACCAGGACGATGGCGACCACGCCGAGAAGCCGGACCCTGAGCGAGCGACGCATGTCCTCACCTTCCGCTGGCGGCGGGCGCCACTGAGAGACGACACCTATCGGTATGCCACACACCCGACGCGGCACGGCACTCAGGGGGTGTCGGCAGGACGCACCACCCCTTGAGTCGGCCGGGCTCGGCGCGCAGGGCGGATTGGCTCGAGACGAGGGCGGTACGGGGAGGTGGGGGCAGTGTGGGGCGGTGCGCCCCGGCGCTGTCCGGCTGGGCCGCGATCGAGCTGGCCTGACTGCCTACTTGGTCGGCGGCGGGATCTTGAGCTTGTCGCCCGGGTGAATCAGGCTTCCCCCGTTCAGCCACGGATTCATCTCGCGGATCGTGGCGATCGAGACCCCGAAGTAGTCGGCGATGCCCTGGAGTGTATCGGCCACCTTGGATCCGTTGCCGGCCGGGGGCGGGCCCGCCCCTCTGACCGTATACACATAGCAGTCGGACTGGTCAGTGCACGGGACCAGCAGGGCCATCCGGTCGGCGGTCGCGCCCGGAGGCCAGGAAGCCGTGACCGTCGGCGCCGGCGTGATGGTTGGGCTGGCCGTTGGAGTTGGCTCCACGGTGGGAGTATCAGATGCGACGGTGATCTGCGCCGT
>Ga0187886_1002556_pt1 | contig 14480 bp, 21 predicted proteins | sample June2016WEW_20_1_FD_133001 | JGI IMG/M metagenome (GOLD analysis project Ga0187886, IMG submission 133001) | Peatland microbial communities from SPRUCE experiment site at the Marcell Experimental Forest, Minnesota, USA - June2016WEW_20_150 | ecosystem: Environmental > Terrestrial > Soil >... | reverse complement strand
TGAAGCCTTCAGCCTTACCATATTCCCCCCTGCCCATTGCAATACCAAACATCTGCTCATAGATCTGAGGCTTGATTTGGGTGGCTTCTGGCATCGCTTCGATCTCCTCCAATTTTTTCATTTGAAGACTACGAAAATCCATCATTCGCGGTACCTTATAATATTCACTTTCGTAACCTTTGTAATACTTTGTCCACTCTTCCTTGGAGATCTCCCCAACATCCCACTTTGCCCTCATGCCTGTGTATTCTCTATTTAGTTCTCCCATTTTCTCAAGCGGGGTCTGTAAATATTCCGGCCTTTGTGCAAGCTGCTCAGCCATCTTTGACCACATACTAAATTCCCCAAATTGCTGCGTTGCTCCCTCTCGTAACGCTATCTTCTCCTTTAACTTTTCCTCAATAGTTTTGCCTCCAAGTGCAGCCAAAGTTTCTGGGTACCATTCTTCGGATACTCCCTTCGATCTGGTTAAAGCCTCAATCATAAGAGCATCTGAGCCTGCACCCCATGGCTTTGGTCCTTGCCATCCAGGAGGCTTTAATACTGGAGGTCCTTCTTTTTCCAGACCAGTTACACGCCGGAAGAATTTTTCTATTGAATCTCCAATACGTCCCATGAAGGCATCGTATTCATTCCATAGACCTTTCAGTGTCGAAATTTGTGATGGCAGGGCGACCGCCTCTGCTCCAACTGCTGCACCGATCAAGGGAGGAACACCAAATTTACCTAACCCCCATGCACCCGCACCAGCCCCCATCAACATAGTCATAATAGGGCTGTCCTTCATGCCTTCTTCGACACCCTGTGCGATTGCTTTCCCTACAGGAAGAAACATTTTAATTGCCAGTTTTGTTACACCCTCAGCGATAAATCCAAGAACCTTTGTCATCCCCTCTATAGCGCTATCCTTATGGTCTTCCCAAGCCTTCGACAGTTCTTCAATCGTATTCGCCCCCACCTTCTTAAATGCAGACAATGCACCACTTAAATCCGTCACCTTCTCCCAATCGATCCCTTTGGTGAGAATGTTAGCGATTCCGTTTGCTATACCTTCCAGGAAAGAATTGATACCACGGGTCACACCTTTCCACTGCTCTGATTGGCCAATCCTGCCAAAGAACTGGTTCAGCTGCGTCAAATATCCCAAGACTTTATCAAAGATTCCGGTTTTTCCGAGATCTTCAAGCCATTCACGGTAACTTGCCCGTAGCTTATTGATCACCGACGTAAGGTTCGTGGTTAGCTGTGTATTCTTTAAAACATAGGTTTCCAATGCCTTGAATGCCTTATTGGGTGCTGATTCCATCTCTTCCATGCTCATACCAGCTGCCCCAGCAAGTTGTTCTGGCCGGATTGCGAACTGGTACTGCATCGTTCTCCAAACCCCGGACAATGCCTGACGCAAGGCATATGTGGCGCCTGCAATGCCCTCTGACGGTTTCATTGTTGCCAAGCCCTGAACAACATCCATGATCCGTTTCATCGTATTGACATCGCCCTCTTCCATGATCGGCTTGATAGCCGGCTGATAGGCGAGCTCTCGCATCGTCTCCAAAACTTCATGGTATGTGGCGATCGGGGATTCCGCAGCATATCCTTTGGCAAACTCCATAATTTTATTAACGGCCCCCTGGCTCCTTACGACTCCCAATAATGAGGCCTCCAATTGCTTTTGGGAATCGGTAGCCATCAATACGCTCTTCGTCCATCGTTCGAAGGCATAAACCCCAAGACCACCCACTACCCCCTGTACCGTGGCCACTATCGCGCCCAAACTCGCCAGGTGACCAATGAAACCCAAAACATGACTCGATGACTCTTGGATCGCCGTGTTTATCTTTCTGAAGGCGTTTGAACCCTGGGTCGCGTGCTCTTCCAGCGTCCTATTGGCGGGCTGAAACCAGGACGGGACTTTCCCGGTGTAGTTGTGTAGTTTCTCGATCTCCGTCTGGACCTTCTCAAATCCGGTACTACTATATTCAAGATTTATATCTCCCATGGATATTCCTCCTGTTAGCGTGGCAAGGTCCGCATTTTTGCGTGCATTTCCTCGGTAAGTTTACGGGCATCCTCACTGAGCTCAGCCTGAGTGATTCGCACAATACCCAAAGGCCCTGTTCCTTTATTGTGGACATGCTTAAGAAACACGGTTTCCCCTTGCCATTCAAAGACCAAAACGCCTCCCGGCTTCCGTGGCAGAATGATGTGAGCCGGCGTTCCAAATTCTAAGTAGCCCATGATCTTCTCTCTGCCATCAGGACTTATCTCCCAAGCGACCCCATTAATATCATTCCTCTTGATATGAATGGTCCATGATCTCCGGGTTTCCCCAGTTTTTACGGGAGTTCTTTCTTTGATTACTGCCAAATACTTGTCGGCCAGGGAAACTTCTTTCGCTCTCCTCTCGGCCATGATTTGCAAGCCTCGCCGTGTCTTTTCCGCGAATTTGGATGCGTCGGCTTTTATCACTTTCATCCTCCGTTATATCTCACCGGCCCTTGCAACGGCCGGCAGCTTGCAGAGCTTCCACAAATCCAGCGATGTCCAGGGCCCGGAAAACATACGCATTGAGTATCGCCTGAGCATTTTCGATAGGTGGTTGAATGTGAATTACTGCAGGAGTTAGCGCATAGAAGAGGACTCGGATCTCATCACCAACAACCTGAAATTCAAATCCAGCTTTTTTTGTGAGCACACCGGTTTTGATAAGAGCCTTCCCTAAAGCAGTTTGATCATCACCGTCCTGAGAAATTGCTTTAAGATGCGCTGTTACCTTGTAGACTACTTTCTTGTCACTCCACACTTCGTCAATTCTGTACTCGGGATCCATTGTCTCATACCTCAATTTGAAAATAAAAAAGCCCGGGTCACCCCTGTAAGGGGTTCATTCCCAGGCTTTTCGTCGTTGTCTTCGCCTGTTTACTTTTCCTCAACCCTCAGGCCGGCGGGAATGGGTGTAGGCCACCGGCCCGAGGATCGAAGTCTCGATCATTGCCCTCATCGAGTTGAGGGAGCCAGCTTATCCACTTCCGGGCCCGCTGGCCAGGCGGAGGTGGAGAGGATGGAAGGCCTCTCCAGTAATGGACTTTGCGGCACTGGAACCGCGAGGGCGCACTTTTTTTGGGTCAAACTTTATCCCCTGTTCTTTGCACATCTTTTTAAGAGCCTTAATCATATCGTCTTCCGACATGTTGCGATCAAAGATGAACCTGGTTCTCTTCGGTTTCTTCTTCTTATTCTTAACCTGGCTCATCTTTCACCCTGATCCCGGATTTGGTAACAAACCCGCGATCGACAGATCCTTTTTCTGTCTACGCGTCAGCTTTGCCTCATCAATAGAATGGGAGGGAAAACGTACCGGCTTATTTATACCGGCAACCTTGAGATCAAACAACCATCTCTTTCTTTCCGAGTTCAGCTGCTCGGAGATCTCCTGGAGTGTCCCCTTCATCCTTGTTGACTGACCTAATTTAATCGATCCTTCACCAAGAGAGTAGTCTACTTTAAAATGCTCTTCTCCCCATTCAAAAAGGACGGAATCCGGGAAAGTAGCCACCACCCGGGCAGATGGTCCATATTGCTTCTTAATTTCAGCGCCAACCACCCGCTTCCAAGCTCGGAAACTGCCCCTGCGATTCCCCGTCTCTTCAATGAGGACACGCATACTTTCATCATCGATATCAGTTTCCTCAGTTAACAGCCTCGTTCCAGCTTTTCCGAAGGCCACACCAAGCGAGAAAATCTTTTCCGAACTCATCTTTTTTTCAACAGCCTCATTGACAAGTTTAGTAGCTAACTTTTTCTCTCCCTCTGAAAATTTTACATCATCGTCAACTTCTGTCAGAGGTTCCATTTGATCCACAAATTGACGACCGATTTCTTGACCTAACTCGAAATTTGACTTCATTTCTTACCTCCCTTCTTCCCGGACTTCTTTTTTAAAAGCTCTCTTTTGAAGTCGCGGAAACTTTTCTTACCGAAGAATTTTCTAATTGCTTCACCCTCTCCTTTTGGGAAAAATGCACTCTCAAGTTCTAATGGCTCTGATAGACGAATGGCCTCACCATCGATCGAGTAGCCAACCTCAAAAACTCCATCCTTAGATTTAAAAATAATCCGGTCCGGCCAGGTAGCCAGTGCACGAATGGAGCCATATTTCTTCGTTAACTCCTCTACGACCACTATTCGGCGATCCTCGAAGCCTCCCCGGATCCCGAGTGATTGACGCAAATCCTTAGATCTCTGATCGGAGTAAGATCGACGAATCTCATCGACTTCATTCAAAGCCTCGGAGAGCTGTGAAACGTGAGCGCGGAAGGATTCGAGGATAGTAATTTCACCGGCCTCGATATCAGAGCCGTTTTCTAACTTCGTCTCCAGGTGTTCAAGGAGGTAATGAAATCCGAGGAGATCCCGTATAAGCTCTGAGATAGAGACTCCTTGATCTTTGGCGTCTTTAGTGATTAGTTTGTAAAGAGTATCAGATAATCTGACATTAGAGACAACTTCCTTTTTTGCATCTTTGAAGGCTTCCGAAATCATCAGCTTTCTTGCCATCGATTCACACTCCGAAAATTAATTTTGTGGTCATCTCGTGGTTAGAATGTAGTTTAACCCCATTTTATAAGCTTGTCAAGAAAAAAATTTCTATCTTTCATTCTCCACCTAATTGTCGGCTGCCCTACCCTTTTCATCTTCGCCGATTATTCGGCTAACATGAGCAAAGTGGCTCTTGGCTCCCTTTCTCTCTTTTGCTTCTTCTTGAAATTTCGGAAGTAAATTAATAGCGATGGAAGCTCTTTGACTTGCAGTAAGAGAGTGAGTGTGCGTTACCCAAGGATACATATTTCCGGTAGATTTTTTTAATGGCATCTTATTTCTGCTCCTTCGAATTGCTAAATCCCAAAATTGATAAATTCTGAAATTCCAGGGTTCGACTTACTCTAATGGTTTACATCCTTTGTATCATCCTACTCACGTGGCCTCCCCGGGTTGATCTGTCTCCTCATAAAAAATCAGAGCCGTTAACCAACTCCCGTTGGGGTTCACGGTGAGACCAACACTCTTCACCTCTGGGACTTCATTCTCAAGCCACTCATCTACGATCTTTTCGAACTCTTCTGTTTTTCCTGCGATAAATTTTACCTTCATTTTGAGCCTCCTTTCTTTCTCTATATCAAGAATTCATGAATTTCTAGGCTTCTACGGTTGACTCAGGTATCCCCTCTTTTCTTGCCATCCCTGTCCCTCTATTGGTATATTGATTTTGTCGAAACCAAAAACCAAAGGAGGGAACAGGGATGAAAAAACGTTCGTTCCACAATACAATACTCCTGTCAATTGGAATAGCAATTTTTATAGCATTGCCATTATATGGGCAGATGCCAACTCCATTGAAAAACAGTAATGAACCAAAGAGCGAAGCCCAAAAACCCACAAAAGATACCAAGACAACCCAGTCCAATGCCAAGAGTTTCTCTTCCTTCCCCGTATTGCCAACTTCCAACCAAAGAAATCAGACATCCCCCGATAACGCAAATAAAAAAGATGGTAACACGTCTCCTGATTGGTGGCTGGTTTATTTGACCGCTGCCCTCGCTTTTGTCGGATTTATTCAGCTTATAACATTCATTCTCCAAACCTTCTGGATGAATGCCCAACGGAAAAGGGAAAGGAAAATGGCTTCCATCGATTTTTGCAAAACGTTTACGGACATTAAGGATTATTTGTATAACGGAAAGCAATCGCCCTTCGGAGTCATTCCCCACTTGATGGTTTCTCATGAAATGGCAGAGACTGCTTTCCATCCTTCTCTGAGGGATAAAATTGTCAGAAGCTTCGATGAGGCTTGGAATATATACCACAATGAGTGCAAGAAATATCGGAAGACTTTTGATTTGAAACCTGAGCAGTGGGAACGAGATCGAGAAGAATTGCTTATAAAACTTGACAAGCTTCTTGCCATTGCAGGACAAAACTGAGAGTTCGTATCTATCATAGAGTCTTGCTTTCGGCATCTCTTATTTCCTCCTTTTAATTCCCTTTGTACCCGTTCAGGTTGTCTCTGCCTGTTGTGTAAGAATTGGATTCAGCGGACAGGTGAGAGTACCGAAACCGCCTAATTCCTTCTCCGGACTGCCTCTCTTTACCGGCAAGCGACCCACCACTGATCCAAGACGCTCACCATCATCTTCATCACCACTGTGGCCTTTGACCGTAATAAATATTTGTCAGTTGTCTACCGTTGCTTGAGATAAACCACTTTCCGTTTTCTCCGTTGACCAATCGGAGGTCCTCGACTTTTCCGAACAGCTTTAGGTTACCGCACATGTCCACGACCTCGGTATATTCTTTTGCTGGGTGTGGACGGATGCCTCTCCCAACCATCTGATAAAAACGCGCAAGGCTCATCGTGGGTGCGGCGATGATGATGGTTTCGAGCTCCGGATAATCGAAACCAAGGACCAGAATTCCCACATTGCAGATGACTTTAATCTGTCCGGATCTGAACCCGCTGATCAGCTTTTCCCGCTCTGCCTTCGGCGTCCATTTGGTCCGTGTCGGAAATACCAGTATCACTTCTTGAACCTCGCTTCGTACTTTCTCATGACCCCTTCAAAAGTTTTGGGTTCAAAATAGATGATCCTCAAGGGTTTGCCCGCCATGAATAGCATCCCGAAATCGAAAATCGCACCCACCGATCGCCTGTCCCAGATCATGTGAACTTCATCAGCCCACAGTATTATCTCTTTGTTGAAAAAACAGATCCCCAGTTCATCCAACTCCGGATGATCGTCAAAGGCGGGAATTCTCACCTCGTGCCCTTCTTCAGTTAGCTTCCGGCGGTGTGTCTCGAACATGTCCCGGTACTGGGTCGAACCTATGATGGTGATTTTCATCGTTTCATCCCTGCTTTTCCGTGAGCATCTGAATTGATTCAAGCATTCGCAACTCCCTTTTTGTTTGCTAAGACCATCCTCACTTTTGACCAATATTCATCAGGGGTCACCTTCAGGACGTGAGCCACAAAAGACGGAAAGCCACCTTTCATTCCTTCTGTGATGTCTTTGGGCTGTGTCCGTTTTAGTAACTCAATGGAATCTTCAAAGGTCAGTTTCCAACGTTCGGCCAGCTCTATCAGCCGATCCTCCTTTGCTCCATAGAAGAAACCTTCAAGGACGATCCTCCATGCACAGAGACGGTCAGACAGGTCGAGCTCCCCAACCTTTTTGACAAAGGATGAATCGAAATAGGAGTCATATATCGATTGCGCTACCGCAGCCGGTTTGAAGATCAGGCTGCCATCCTTATGAAGATAATAAAATCCTTGGTGCTCGCCCATGGTCTACCTCCGGGAATTATTCGCAATCAGTTCTTGATCTCCTTCGAACCCTTCGACCCTTGATCCGATTCGCAGCGCCAACTCTCCGTCTTCCGAGAGGCTCATGGGGTCTCCCACTCTCGGATTTCCTTTCACCTTTTTGACATGGGTAGCTCTCTGACAACCGAGCCTGGTACAATAGAGTCGATATCCACAACAAGAGACACCGCCATAGGTCCACAGGTGATCACATCTGTCTCGCATTTGTTGGCCCTCGTCTTTGCATGACCCATGGAGCCCCTCTTCTATGTCGATTCCTTTGATTCTCACTCTCCAGTGCCTTTTCGGCAGCTTTCCTCCGCCGTCTTAATTCCCTCCGGTGTTTTTGTTTAGCCATCTCACTGGGCTTCAAAAAGTGCTCATGACGGTTCAAATCGGGCCTAACCTCTCTTTCAAAAAACACTTTCAGCCTCCTAATTGCATTCTGAAAACCCGTATCTTTCACCAAAAAAACCTTCCCTTGGATCACTTCCGCTTTCTGCAAATTTCACCTCTCTTAACTTGCCAATATCCTAAGCTCCTTCCGGATCCTTTTCTCCTGGGAACGATCCCGCCTTTCTTTGCATTGTTTAAGCTCGTACTCGAGCTCCTTGGCGAGTTCGCTTATCTCTTTCAGTTTGAGTTTAAGGGCTTTCTTATCGCCATTCTCAATTAGTACCTGTTTATCCATTTCAAATCCTCCGGGAGGTCCTCTTTCGCTTCTTCTTTCTTGGGTTCCTCACTACCCCCCTCTGAACCTTCGGAGATCCCCAAGGAGATATGACCAGCTGTCACCTTTTCGGTTGCAGACGCCGACCCCAAAACGGCCATAGCCAGCGCGACAATGGCATCGATCTTGTGAGAGGCTTTCTCTTTGACGATCCTCATGCCCCGGGGCGTCTCTTTACCCACGGCGAATTTTGCTTCCTTGCGCAGCTCCTCATCCCTGTAGAGCTTCAAGGTTTTATGCTTGATAGCATCGTACAGGGCCTGGCCCGCGTCGGTCATGTTCCCGACCGTTTGGGCAAATTCAACCATGTTGATTTTGGCCTGCTGCAGCGTCGTCGAGCTACGATGCATCTGATAAGGGTCATACCGAACTTCAATTACGTTATACCCGGCATGAAGTTCCTTCACATAAGCCTCCATGGTTGCTTCCAGGTCCATTGGCTCCTTAGGCGTGGGCTGCCAGGTACGGAATGGGCCGAGATGCAAAAGACCATCTTTTCGGTAGACCGAGACAACCGCCGATCGGTCCTTCTTTGTCGAAGCATCGGCAGCCACGTAGAGGCGGATCCCTTTATCTGGGAGGGGAGGTCTATGTTCCAGATCAACACAAGCGTCCCAGTCTTCCATATCGAAGAGAGAGCTCTCATTACTCACCCACCTGTTTTCATGGAGGCGCAGATAGGTATTCACACGGAGGTCTGCTCTCTGGCTTTCATAATACCTGGGCGTCTGCCATTTCATGCGAGCTTCATGATCCCAGTAGATAAAGAGGTCCCCGACGGTGTAGACCGGAAAATCCTCTCCAAGGGGTCTTTGAACGCCGGGCTTGACGTTCCCCTGTTTGTCGAAAACTCTGCCATAGAGATCTTCAAGCAAAATACTTTCGCCTTCCCACCCGGCATACGAACCAATAAATCTCAGCGAGTTTTTCCTTGTAGGGACCGGCGTCAATTCTTCGTAAAGACGGCGAGATCGCTCACTCATATACCCCCAGAGCTCATCGAAGGATGCAAGCCCCTGATTAGCCCCGGCCTCTCCAGTGTAATCTGACGGGATGGCTTTTATCGTCGTTCCGTTATCCAAGCGAATGAGAAGCCGCTGGAGTTCCGCTTTTTGTTTGAGAACTGGATTGCGGTTAATAAATCCTTTCGCTGCGTCGAACACCCTTGAGATTGATTGATCAAGATCGTTTGAGGCGATGATTATTTCATCCGGAGGCTGAATGCAAAGCCCCCACCACAGACAGACAAGGGCGTTGATAGCCGTCTTGCCAGATTTTTTTGGAGCCGAATAAATAATGGTTCTATAAATGAACTGGGCATCCTCATCACAGCGGAAAGCTTCTTGAAGAATCCTTCTCTGATGGTCCTCCAGGCGAAGAGGCTGCTTGTCTTCCCGAACGGCAAACTCATCAATGAACTGACACAGGTCAATCATTCATGCCTCCCATGCCTTTCAGTAACTTTTTTGTCCAGATATTCGCCCAGATCCAGGATCTTTTCCTTCCGCTTTATACCGAGAGCCTGCAGATCCAATCGCAAGCTGTTGACAAGCGCAAGGTAGTGCGCCTCAGACCCCTGGTTCTGATCCCAAAAGTAATTCGTCTCATAAAGGAACGCCTTGACACTTTTGTGGATGACCCTTTCGATCAGAAGAACTTCAGCTATGGAGGGCTTGCCCCCGACGTGTTTGACCAACTCACGCCGCATAAGGTTGATCGCTTTGGCAAGAGCGGTCCTTCCATCCAGCTTCACCCTTTTAAAGTCTACCCAAAGGCAATGTTTAACCCTCGTATTGTGTTTACTTTTGGCCGGTAATTTTGAGTCCGTAGATGTCACTATTTCCCCGCTCGGGTTCGGCCGTCCACATGGAGACCCTTGAGGTCCGCCCAAATCCCATGTTTTATCTTCAGCGTTCGCTTCTTTTTGCCACACACGGTAAGGCTTAACGTATCCTTTGTATCACTCATTTTTTGTTGACCTTCTGTTGACCAACCTTCCATAACCCATTAGATATGAAGAGGTTTATACCCGCCCACTTGACTCTGTATCTAGTGAGTCTACAAATCTATCCAGATCTCTGATATCGAATAATACGCGCTTCCCGTACCTTTTTGGTTTGACTGGGAATGGGGTTTTGCTGTTCCGACTGATCGCATTGTATATCGTTCGCGGGCTAAGAGATAAGTAAGTAGCAGTCTCTTCAACTGATAGCAATCTTTTTTCCATAGATACGTTTGCTCCTAAAGTATAAGATACCTAAAACCTTATTTGCTTCGCGCGTCGCCTTCACCGCTCAATCCGAGCATTACTTCCTCACCTGAGTTCTACTTCCTTTCACTCATTCAAGTTGCAATTCACTTGCAAGTTTTTTAACTCGCGTCTTGCCTGCTCCAAAGGGTCTATGGCCTTTAGACCGATAAGCCGGTTTATCTCCTGGAAGAAGATCCCGATGGTCAATCCTCTTCGTTTACATTGCTCATCCCTGAAGAATGCTATTGTCATATTTTGGAGAGTCTCAAGAGGATGAACCTTGAGGAGGTCCTTGATCAACTTCCCTTCTTTGGCGTGGATGAAAACATAAGGCTGTCCTGTCTTGCCTTGAAAGGATTCTTCCCAGTAAGTAAAAAACTCTTTTACCCGAGGATCGGTCTGTTTTTTAGACCGACCATTACTTAATGCTTTTGTTAAATGCTTTTGTGTTAGCCTCTTGAGGCTACGATCTGTAGCCTCTTTAGGTGCTGGATAGCCTTTAGAGGCTATATCTTTCCATTTGGTATAATCCTTTTGAAAATGGTAGCTTGTAATTCTATTGTAGCCTTTAGAGGCTATAATGTTTCTTCCCATAAGTCGTTTAAGTGTCCTTTGGACGTGCCTTCGATGTAGTCCTGTGGCCTTCTGAAATTGTGTAACTGAAATCTGATCCTCTTTTTTGTGCCACCCGTAAGTCTTCCTCCAAATTACCCAAAGGATACGCACCTCGTATGCAGAGAAATTGGTCTTAGCCAAAGCCTCTGCGGTCTCATTCGCAATTATGGTATAACCATCTTCAGTTTGTGGACTGGCCCCTTTAGGCTCCTTACCGATTGCATCCACTCGCCAAATCCCTCCCTGAAGGGGTCCGGGAACTTGGGGAAGATGAGTCAGGGCTCACCCTCCCCTCAGCCGGCCTCGCGAGACCGGGTCCCGAATCGCTATAACTTTGTGACCGCTTATCGAAGGTCAAAATGACTTTGCCCTCGTTTCCGGAATCATCCCGGCACTTGAGGACATAAAGAATGATCTCATTCTGTGGATGTTTCAGATCGTCTGGGTTCCTCGGCCTCCAGATCGAAAGGACATTATCGGGAATCTGCTTCAATCCTGAGGACCCTTTCAGATCATTCAATCTAATTATGGGATTATCGCTTTCCGTGAATTTCGGGTGAACGATCAGAATGATATGAATCCCGAGTTCCATGGCCCATGTCTTAATGTCCCTCAGGGCCTGATCGATCGCCTGGCGCTCATGCTCTCCGGAATATTTTAGAAAGTAATGCAGATGATCCAGGATCACAAATTCAATATGGAGGTGACGCCTGGCGAAAAAAATGGCTTCTCTTAATTGTGACAGGCCGATTTCTCCATATTTATCCAGGTAAAAGATTGGCAATGAAGAGATGCGAACAAAGAAGGGCGAGACCGACTGCAGCGAATGAGACGACATTGGCAGGCCGCTCTCCGTTTGTAGCATCTTCGTGATTATCTTGACTGGCTTCATTTCAAAACTTGCTATCAAGACCGGGTGCCCACTCTTAGAAAGGCGATATCCCAGGTTAACTGCCCATGTACTTTTCCCACTCCCGGTCTCTCCCGTTAACTCCGTCAATTCATAAGGTCTGAGGCCTCCAAGGAGATCATCAAAATCCTTCCACCCGGTCCGGATCCCTTTGTTGGTTTCGGGATGATCAAAGAGATTCCGAATCTCCTCATAAAAGACACTTATGCTTTTAATGGAGTCACACTCAAAAGACTTTCCGGTTGACAGGATCTCCGAAACTCCTTGTGGGATCCTCTCAAGTTGGTCATACTCCATGAATGGGATTTCTTTAAGAGACTCGGACAGGAATGTTTGAAGTTTCCTTTTTGTGGAATAGATTTTAAGTTGCTCCTTGTCGTACGCCTCCTTACCATCGAAAGAAAAGTCTTCCAGTTCGATCAACTCTGAGGGTGAAATTTCCCACATCTTTAATTTCGTTTCAGCTGACACGGTAAGATGGTCTATTGGAGCCTTTTTATCGTGAAGTGATCTGACAGAGTTGAAAATGACCCTGTGCTTAGGCGAGGAGAAATCGTCTTCCGTTAATCCATCAATGATGAAAGCGATCTTATCGGGAAAACTCAGACAATGACCTAAGACAGCCTTTTCAAACTCTTCGTTGCTAATGACCTCAAGTTCAATTTCCATTTGTGGACACCCCCTTCAACCTCTCAAAGGTTTTAGATTCCCAATTCACACTGTTGGAAGAGCCACGCTAAAAAGTCGCAACTTTGTTTACCGGTCTCCATTCTCGCTCCAAAGATCTTCTACCTTTACACCCAAAGCTCGAGCCAGGCGCACCTTTTCCCCAGGTCGCGGTTTTGCATATCCCTTCTCGATCAAGCTGATCCGCGACTGGTGTACCTGGGCCAAATTAGCCAGTTGATACTGATTCATCCCTTTAAAAAAGCGAGTCTCCTTCAGCTTGCTCATAACTCACCTCCAAAAGAAAAAGGCCATGAAGATCGTTTTTTCTCCATGGCCAAATAGAATCACAAAATTCTTATTATTAAAAGATAATGGATTTCCGGGGAAGATATTACCCCAATCTTACTTCAGATCCGCCTCCATCCTCCATTGATCATTTTTTCCGCCTTGCGTTTGTAATGCTTCACCAAGTTTATCGCATTTTCTGGATTCGCATTTGCTCCTGCAAAGTATTTAGGAAGAATAAGTTTGGCAATCTCTGGATAGGTCTTCCCTTGTTTTCTGAACTCCCATGCATCGATACATTTATCATAAACGTCCCATTGAGGTTTAAAAGGCTCGGAGGTCGAAAGATATGCGTGAAGTTCTTTTGCTTCCCATTCCAGTAAGTCTAAGAGATATTTCAGATCTTCTTGTAGATCCTCTTTATTTCGATCGAGACGAATCTTAACCAAAACGGTTCTTTCCTTCTCATCTACCCCATCTAAAGCGAGGGTGTTTCCAGTCTTTAACAGTTGCTTAATGTGTTCTTTTCTCCTCCACTTTGCGATCTCTTCCGCGTCGTATTCATCGATTTCATATTCATCCATATCCACATCCTCTCCAGTTTCAGCAATGTAGGCTTGCGGGGGAGTGGCTTTTCGGTCCTTACTGGTACAATGACCGTCTGCAATCCAGCGTCTAAGGCTCTTGTTTTTTGCGGAGAGCCGAAATATATCTGACTCGAAATATTCGACCGGATGAGTTCCGATAATTTCATTCCCGGCACTTAAGACGACCTCGATACCCGATAGGGTCGGTAGATCTTCCTGCGCAACTATCTCCTCAAGATCTTCCGGCATATCTTGAATCGCAAATTGTATTATCATAGAAGCTCCTTTTGCCGCATCGTCAGGGAATAGCCTCTTTCCAAGCTCAAGGATCTTCGACCAGCCGGCGAACTTTTCCATGGTAATATTTTTATGCAGTATTTGTATCGGTTTCTTTGGAAACGGTTTGAAAGGTCCCGAGAGCCGTATATTGGGGACCTCTGCCATTACTTCCTTTTTCAGCTTCTGAAACTCAGGATTCCTCTTAATAAATTCGGCTCTGTATTTTCGTCTTTTTCTCCATTTGGCAGAGGCCTCTTTTATTTTAGATTCTAACCTTTTCATCTTTCCCTCCCACGGGGATCGTTCCCACAAAATTAGAAAAGGCCCGAAAGCCGGTGTGGGTAATCCGGCCTTCTCGGCGTGCACAGCCTATCGGGCCTCTTGGTCAACACTTGGTCAACATCTACCTAAAAATATCCCCTGATTTCTTACTGATTCACTGTGTTTACTATTTTTATGGGATATGACGTAAGCTGCTGATTTACCTAATTCAGCGTGTTTACTTGGAATTACGTGTGAGTAATAGTCGGAGAACCCTGAATCTAGCGCGTCTGCCAATTCCGCCACTTCGGCATAACAAATCAATCTTGTTGAAAATTTTAAGTTATTATTTTATATTTTTTAAATAAAGTCAAGGATTGAGAACTTAACCACATTATTGGACCTAAATCAATGGAAATCATATTTGGAATCGATCAACTAAAAAAACCTTTTGCCAATCCTGTTATTACATTGGGAAACTTCGACGGTGTTCATTTAGGGCATCAGAAGATCTTTAAAAAGTTGAAAGATGA
>Ga0187886_1002554_pt1 | contig 14495 bp, 15 predicted proteins | sample June2016WEW_20_1_FD_133001 | JGI IMG/M metagenome (GOLD analysis project Ga0187886, IMG submission 133001) | Peatland microbial communities from SPRUCE experiment site at the Marcell Experimental Forest, Minnesota, USA - June2016WEW_20_150 | ecosystem: Environmental > Terrestrial > Soil >... | reverse complement strand
ACGAGCAGGCCCCCGGTCCTGTACCGGGAGCAAGCACTCCGCCGAGGGATTCCCAGCCGTCCCACGTGCCGTGATACCCTTGATGCCAGAGGGCGCCGTCGCTGCCGCGGACAAAGACGTCGATCCGCCCTGGCCCCCATGAGACGGCAGCGGGGGACGAGGTGAGGTACCCGCCGAGGGACGTCCACGCTGACCAGTCTTGGCCATTCCAGTGCCTCCACCAGAGCGCGTTGTCGCTGCCACGCACAAAGACATCAATCGCACCACTCGTCGGACCACTCGTCGGTGACGTAGCAGCGGGTGAGGAGGTGAGGTAGCCGCCGAGGGATTGCCAAGGAGTGGATTGGTTGCCGAGGGCGTAGACGTTAGCGCCTCCTACGTAGACGACGCCGTTGGCGACGGCGGGGGAGGAGAGAACGCCGTCTCCGGTCGCGTAGCTCCACAGCTTAGCGCCAGTTGAGGCGTCGAGGGCGTAGACGTTGTTGTCCAAGCTCCCCACGTAGACGACGCCGTTGGCGACAGCGGGTGAGGATTCCACAGCGCTCCCAGTCGCGTAGCTCCAGAGCTTGGCGCCGGTTTGGGCGTTAAGGGCGTAGACGTTGTTTTCATCGCCCCCCACATAGACGACACCGTTGGCGACCGAGGGGGAGGAGAGAACGCCGTCTCCGGTCGCGTAGCTCCAGAGCTTGGCGCCGGTGGCGGCGTCGAGGGCGTAGACGTTGCTGGAACTCCCTGTATAACTCCCTGTATAGACGACGCCGTTAGCAATGGCGGGTGAACCACCGCCGTAGGGGGAGTTCCACAGCTTCGCCCCGGTGGCGGCGTCGAGGGCGTAGATGCTACCGTCTTGGCCCCCAACATAGACGACGCCGTTGACGACGGCGGGTGATGTGTAAACGCCTTTTCCGGTCGTGTAGTTCCACTTCAGCTGTCCGTTCGACGCCACGCTCCCCGCCACCGGGCTGTAATCACCTGTGTGCGCCGCGTTATACCGATATTGCATCGTATCGTACTGTGCTGCTGCCGGTATAGTGGCCAGTCCCGCAAAGAGGACGGCGACGAGCAATGCAACAGCGATAAAAGAGAATAATTTTGAGAGTCTCATCATCATCGCCTCGGAAGAGGTCACTTGACGCCTAAGAACGTGTCAGAAGAGACGATAAAGGCTGCGGTTTAAACACAAACGCCGCAACAAACTCACTTTTACAGGAAGGCAAGCTATGCGTCAATCTCTGTCGGCACAGGTTACACGGCGTTGAGCGCACTGGCTAGCCGAATCACTAAAGCATAGAGCTCATCAATCAAATGACGCTTCATCCCGCAAGTTCGACGTCTCGCCAGTATCATTATAACGCTAGCGACAGTCGGTTACGGTGACGTAGTGCCTGCCACAGCACTGGGAAGAGTTCTCGCTTCTGTGATAGCCCTTACTGGCGTCGCTATTACTCCCCTCCCTGCAGGAATACTTGGAGTTGGATTCATCGAGGAATTTGAAAAGATGCGCGACCCGATGACATCGAAGCTCAAACAATCGCCTAGCATACGCTTTGCAGACGAGATTCGCAATTTTGCGAGCTTCGCGATGAGGGCTTCATCACTGATGCGGAGTAAGCTCACCAAAAAGAGTGGTTGGTCGCAAAATATAAGAGCTAATGTGCAATCGATGAACCAGCGACCGGCTGAGCGGAAAGGGCTAACAACTTGTTGCGACTCTCTGGCCTTACCGACGGCGCGTAGCCAACAATACCAGAAACACGATAGCAAGAGCGCCGAGTGTGTATATAGTCTCAAAACCGGGAGTCGATGTGCTACTGGCGGCTTGAGTTGCTTGACCGACGTTCGATGCGGAAGCACTCGGTGTTGTGGGCGTGGCGGCAGACGGCTTGGGCGTGGCGGCAGACGGCTTTGGCGTTGCGGTTGGCGTTGCGGTTGGCGTTGGTGTCGGACAAGCTGGCGGATCGCAGACCTTACACGGACGGTAGCCCGCTTTGCAAGCATCCGCTATTGTCGGAAATGTTACGAGGTTTTCAGGCTTAATCTTCTTTGCCTCGGAGCAAGACGGATAATGATACACATCCGAAAGCTTGCTTCCCACGACTGGGCCGGTGTACGATGCAAACTGAAGATTCTTGGGTGCGCTGGCCGTCGACGGGTTACTAGTCGAGCTTATTTGAATGCCGCTAGCCACTCCCACTAGAACCGTCACAAGCATAACTGCGACGCAAATCATTACCACTTTTTTGATCATATCTATCTTCTCCTTGTATCGTGCAGTCGAGAACAATAAGCTGCATAAGAAAGCAGATGCTTACAGCTTAAGTGTTGTGTAGAGCTGCGTAGATTTTCGCCTATTCTTGACGCAAAGACGATAAAAATAGGTCCTATGCTGACGCAGTTTGCACCGATCGCTATCAGCTGATCGCTACTTGACAGATCGAGCAAATTTACGCATTACAAACCCAAATGTCCAGTGCTCGGTGCGGACCACGTCGTCACTTTTTTAAACACATTACGCGAAGTATATAGTCAATTCCGATTATCTATAGATACATTTTCTTAACGGCGTTAATAATATGCGTTAAGCGTGACCAAAAAGAAAAGCTACGTCAACATTCGAAAACTGCAGGCTAGAACCTTTATCGCTGTTACGCTAGTTTGCTCTTCTGCTTCGCGTATAATTCGCGTTTGTGTTTCCACGCGTCAATACCCGTAAGCTGCGCTCGCGCGCGTGCGTCGTTTTTATCGAGTTGCGATGTAGCTTTCTCGACCGCGTCCCATAAGCGAGTGCAATCCCACCATCTTATGCACGCGTCTGTGCGCTCGGTGCAGCTCGGTCCGCACGTAGCTTGGAGTATGGGGAGTATAAGCTCTTCCCTGGCTTTTATAACGTCAACGTAAGCGCCAGGACGCTTCCGCGCTTCTAGTGCTTCGAGCCTCTTGCTATAAAACGAACTGTTCTTTACGTTTGCACGTATACGTGTATGATGATAGGCCTGAACGGGCCCGTCTATAAGCGTATTTTCCATTTGATAGCGTTAGAATGCCGCTAGAACGTGCTATTTCTCGGAAGAAAATAATGATCGATACTAACGCCTTGTTTACCTGTCGGATTCAAAACACTACGTTTAAGCTCTGTTGCGCAGCCTAGTAAGCGATTTGCTTCATGGGGGTGAAAATATGGCACAGTTTGACCGAAAAGACCCACGGGAAGCGGCTGTACTCGGCATAATCTTTGTCGGTCTCGGGCATTTCTATTTAGGGATGTGGTTGAAGGGTATCGCTCTCATATTAGTCACGGTTATTGTAACAGCGGTAACCTCCATCTTTGTAGCTCCGGTTTTCTGGATAATTAGTAGCGTCTGGGCATACTACGACGCTAAGAGCTACAATAGGGAAGCAGGTTACCCCGAAGAAGATGATGAAAAAGGGGAGGGGGAAGAGACGGATAGCGACGAAGATGACGAGCAAGAGGTAGGTAGTGAAGAGGAGGAGGAAGAGACGGATAGCGACGAAGATGACGAGCAAGAGATAGTTAGCGACGAAACAGTGAAAGAACTACGCGCAATTCGCTCGACGATGAACGTTGTAGCGATTCTGCTTCTAATCGTGCTCGGCGTTATGGTCTACCTACTTCTCCACCTGACGCGGCTTGTGCTGGCACCTTGAAAGGTAAAGGAGATCAAAAATGACGTTACCTCGATGGGTGGTATTCGTGTTTCTTTATAAATAATCAATAACGTTGCGGGTTTTACAGAGTTTACAGGATGATGGGTCTAACTCCGAGTTAGTCCTCGGTATCGATTTTTATCTGACGGCGTTTTAACTCGTCAAAGAACTTCTCGACTCGCGTTTGGATCACATCCTTATTCGTATCCTCGACATTAAGGTTAATATCCCTGCGTTCTCTATTGCCGTATTTAGCCGGCTCTTTATGTTCTAACTTCCACGCGGCGGCGCGCCAGTCGCCTTTCTTCACCGCTTCATAAATAGTCGATAAATCTACCATGATACCCTCCGCTTCCGCACGTCTTATCACGTCGCAAAAATCGCGAAACTCACCAGTATTCTGCGCTTCACCCTTTTCGAACCACCGATAAAATGTCGATTTATGGATACCGGCATAGTGGCACGCATCGTCTTTGTATGCGCCCTTTTGTAAAGCCTCTACTAAACGTTCTTTTACGTGCTCGGTTAGTTTAGAAGGGCGCCCAACTTTTCTAGACATTATCTTCTCGTTTGTTGGCGGCCAGGTCCAAATAGATCATCAATATCAATCGTATCTTTTACCTCGCCGTCTTGACTTCCCACTTTTGCATCAAATGTTTAATGGTTATGGCCGCCTCGTTTAGCGATTTGCTTTGCATATTGGCCTCGGTCATTATGTGTTAGAATCATATCGCTAACTCGCATTTTTTTTAGTCTATAGATATATCGACCGACCTATATATTTTTTTAGCTTTTCCTTGTTCATTTTTCGTATAGGTGAAACCAATTAAAGCATTATAGGGCTAACAGCGCGAATATGATACGATGCGGCCCTCACCGGCACCCTTTTTTAAGCATCCTTATCTCCTAAAATTAAAGGCTTACCGCCAGTAAGTTTTAAAAATATACTCGCTACTTCGTCAGTACCGTTAACGAGTTCGCTGAAACGCTGCGCGAGAATAAGGGCCGTTTGTCTATCCTTCGTTATACCCCGGTCGGTGCAATATTGCGCTACCGTTTCGTTACAGAGTATCGCCGGGTCGAACGTCGCCGCGTTACCGTTGGATAAGTGAGTAAGCGCATCAAACACATATCGGTTAAGGTCCGCTTCGACCACTTTAACTCCATTTAAAGTGCCTTTAACCCCCTCTTTAAGTGTGGGTTCGGAGGGGTCTGCATCCCCTAATGGTAAAATAGCGTTATTATCGGCTTCAGTTTGGTCGCTTTCGGGAGCACTTAAACTATCCCCAGGAGAGAATATACACGTATGTTCTTCTAGATTCCCTTTAAGTGATCCTTTATTATTATTATTATTATTATTTATTTTATTATTATTACCTTGTTTTTGTGTTAAACCGCCATTTTGGGCGTTTTCGAGTGGAATTTCACTCTGGTTAAAGTGGTTATTAAAGCGGTAATTATCCGCTATTAAAGTGCTATTAAAGTGGTCGTTGTTTATCCCTGAGTTGTCTTCTGTATCTTCTGTGTCATCCCGTAATGATACAACCGACCCGAATAAGTCAACAGTTACGGCGCCGCTATAACAATAATAGTTTATTCGTGTTATCGTGCTCTTATTCACATCACTTTCACTTTTAACATTCTCACTACGTAACTCGACTTTAAACCCAGGCAATACCGTTTCTAATCGCGTGGCTATCTGACGAACGCGAACGCCGCTCAAATTAAGTTTACTCATTAAATCGTCCGTTGTTAATTCGCCACTGTTATCTACGATATACTGAAGCATCTCCTTCTCGCGCTCATGTATGTGCAACTTTTGAAACCCGCCGCGCGTATTATATAGCCTCTCGGCGGCCTTAAAATCGTCTTCGGTCGCTATAACGGCGCCGTTAATGGTTTCGCGTTGTTTAAAGTTGAGGGCCGCGTAACCCTTAATCATATCCAGAAAAATCGGTAGGTTACGCCTATTCTTTTTATCAAGCCACTCGATACGGTTCGCAAACGGTATTTTAACCGTAAAAAGGCGCTGCGCTCCCGTCTCGTCCTCTTTTATATTAAGAATAATCTCGCGACATATTAGCACGTCGTCTGTGACATCAAACTCAGGCTTCCCGGCGCGTGCCTTCTCAAGTTCAAAAGCCGTTACCTTCTCGTCTTGCTCAGGGGACTCGTCGACACCGAATCCGATTTGCCGGTTTATAAGTTGCTCACTTCCCTGGCTATCTACCGAGGTTAGTAACCAATCAATACGCGGCGGTATTTTGAGGTCTTTCGTTTTCCACTTGCCACCCTCTTTGGTTGGAACCTTGTTAATAGTCGGTTCTTGAAAGGAGGTCGTCGCGCGTTTGATTACGCCCTCGATACCCTCACTTATCTTGACGTCGTCGCTGAATATCGTCATACCTGGCCGTAGTTCGTCGGCGTCGAGGTAAAATAAGGCCTTATCACTTAGCGCGGCCATCATATAATATCGGTCTGGGAATAAATGTAACATGGCCCGCGCTGCGTGACTCTTTCCGGTGCCGCTTTCGCCATAAACCGCCGGTTGTATGCCCTTCGAGTTCTCTATACTTTGGTTAGCGGTTCCGATTAAGATACCCTCAGCGGTTTCGTTATCCCCTATATGCTGCGTTTTGAACGTATCGAGAATGAAACCACACGGGTCGCCGGTTTCGAGTATTTTAAGCGCACGCTCTCGTGCCGCATCGAGCCGCTCGTGTCGCTCTATATCTCGTTTCGCTAGCGCCTCAGCCTTTCGATAGTTTTCTTCTAAGCGCGCGTGCATTTCACTCTCGTTCATAGCCCCCTCTCGAACAGCATCAGAGCGTCAGCCAGCCTGCGCTCAACGATATATAGAGAATCATAAAAGCGAACCTCGCTGGCGTTATAAGGATCTGGCTGCCAGTCTTTGATCATTGTTAGTATCTCCTGTCGTGCATCGTTCAAATTGTTAACATATGCGCCTATGTCTAGCATGTCGATAATAGGCGCACTGTTGTTTTGACGCCGTTCTCTCATAGCGTCGCCTCTCAAAGCTCCACAGAATTTAAGATCAGCTTGCCGTTTCGATCCTCTAAGCGTATACGCCCGTCTTCTGCTAAAGCGTTGACAAAAGACCAAAGCTCATGTCTGGGCACTATCGCAAACTCAGGATATTCCTTCGACAGGTCGTCGAATGCTATGCTCTCAGCGTTGTTTACCTTCGCGATTAGTCGCTGGCCAAGCTGATTGACCATTTTCTCCGTGCTAAAATCAGGAGAGTTTAAAAAGTAAGTTGTAGAGCCACGTTCTCGCACTGCGCGCACGAGGCCGCTTGCTTCTAGCGTGAGCAGGCGATACCTGATCGCCCCCTCACTCTTATGAGCTGCGTCAGCAATAGGGCCGATCTTACAGCCGTCTGGATATCGCTGTAACACTCCTGTGATATGAGTATCCGTCGAATCTACTTCTCGTATCATTTTTCTAAACCTCTCCGCGCCTCGCACTGCGCTCTCTAGTGGCGTCGAGCGCGTGAACCGCATTAAAGACACTATCTTCCAAAATAATGACCGTTTTGTCGCGCCGACTCGCAGAGATCTATATATATTTATTTCATTACGGGCAATACATTCAGGGTAGAACGTGCAGCTTCTAACGATACAACGACGACTAAAAGACCTCGGCGTAAAGGTTCCCGAGCGTACGTTGCGTGACTGGGCGGGGGCAGGTATCATTGCTGGTTCTCAATCCGCGCCCCCAAATCCGCCTGGCCGTCCGAAGAAGGGTACGGAAGATAAAATGGCGAAGCCTGGGCCGAGAAGGGAGTGGCCGGTTGAAGCAGTTTACGAAGCTGCGGCCTGCTGGGCGATAAAATACCTCACCGACCCTGGCACTGAGCCAGAATATCGCGAGATAACGAAACTTAAAGTGCTTACATATGAGTTTTTTAAGAACGCTTATGCAATCGACTGGTGGCAGGATTATGTTTCTAGCTACGATATCGACCCCCTTTTTGTAGTGTATATTGCAGCGTACGAAAAGGCAGTTGCCAACTGCAAGATACGGCAACGAGTCAAGGTCAAATATCACGTGATGTCAAAAATGAACTGCAACAGAATTGATGGGTTCAAACGTTTCTATCCAGTTGTAGGTGTAGAATTAGAAAAAAGCAACGGAGATTGTGATTATTTGACGTGGGATTACGTTGAACCTTGGGAGTACATAGATCCCCGCACCGATCAGCCCTACGAAATCGTGCGCGACGAAAATGGCTGTAGCAAATTTGTCAAACAACCGCCCCTTGGCCAACGTTTCTTACCCTATAAAATAAAGAAATCGAGGTATGCGCTCGAACAATTCTAGCTATGCTTGTTTACGCTCTTTTAATAGATCATGACTTATCGAGAATATGATGTGCATTTTGTCGCAAACTGGCTGACCTTCGTCTGCGAGCAATTCATTGTATACTTCGGGTTTCACATCGAAACAGAAGTTGATTTTAATCGGTTTTCTAGATACCGTTGCACATTCAAGAGTGGCACTGTATTTTCCCACCGGTAGCAAATCGATTAATTTCTCATACTCTCCCGCATAGAATTCATCGGTCTTTTCCATCGATACAAATGCAATCTCGCAGATTTCTTCCGATCGTGGTTTAAGCAAAATGGGCCTGAAGCTTTCTTTGGTAACAATAGTACGATTTGCATCATCTCTCATTAAGCTGGATGGATTAAAATCTTCCATTATAGCCCACGGGCTGAGCTTGTACATATTACTGCTTCCGTGCCGCTTAAGAATAAACAACATATCAACAATTACTATAATGAATATGCTGGGGTTAACGAGCGCAATCCGAAGGCTAATTGAAGGACGTTGCTCTTTGTCACCTTCCAAAGTTCTGCACCTGTATGATCCAGTTATCCCTTTCGACCAGTAAGTGAGGCGCCATATCCACCAACTACCTGCTTTGTTGTCGCGTAACCAGCGCAAAAAAACATATGCACCTACCAGCCACGCACCAATGAAAAGCGCACCGCTAATTAGCCCGGTTATTGCTGATGCGCTTCCTAACGTGTCCGCACAAGTAAACATGCTCAGCAACTGCACCGTTACGCGTTTTAGTCCATGTCGTCTTCAGATCCGAGAAATCGCTCGCGCTAGTTTCTTCTTCGGCCGCCGTGTTTGATTTGCTTCTTTGAGACTTTTTACGTGTCGAATAAGTCGATTGGCTAATTCAAGCTACATATTTCATCTTTATTTGCGCCATGCGGTCAAGCAAGTCAACTAAACCCAAATAATACGGAAAATCGAGCAACTGTGAGTCGACGAACTCCCTGCCACCCCAACGCGCATTTTTTACGTAAGAAAGCGCCACTTTAACCGGTCGGATCTTCATTTGGACCATAGTCTCTTGATTATCCTCAAGAAAGATCATGGCAAGCGATTTTTTTTGTCCTGGCACTAGACGTTTTATCCCCTCTTGCATAATCTTTAGCTCTTTGAACGAGTGTAATTCAGTTCCTGTGGGAAGTACAACACAGAAATTAAAATCATCAACTTTGGTAAATTTTATGTCATCTGCCTCTGCTGGTCCGACATTTTCAATAAATATCTCAAGAGCCACCGGAGCGAACACATCGGCACGGCGCGTTGGGCGTTCAATGACCTGAATATCTAAATGCAGTATGGGGTGTGTAAGTACGTCTACCTGGCTATCTATTGCAGCTACTTGATCCATCTGTGCGCCTGCTTGATCCTGCTGCGCCGATACTAGATTTTCTTGTGCGGCTACCAATTCTTTTGTAGCGCTTGCATAATTGTAAGTGACGTTGACCAATACCGCGGTTACAAAGACCAAAGCTACTGAAGCCATTGCAGAAACAACAGTTGGGGCATCGCCGTAGAAGTGAACTAGTAGGGCGCCAATCAGCACGTATGCAACTGCAGCAACCATGGACCCAAAAAATACACGATTCCTAAAAATACCCCCACACAAATGCGCTTTGATACAGGCGAATCAATTTCTTGAAAATTATAAAGTTAGCAAGCATTGGCTTGTTGTCGTAAGTTCATCGAGGCGCGCCCTACTTAACGATATCTCTTTGAGCAAGCAATTTGCGTAGGTTCGGAGATCACTCGGTCTTAGGGTCCTCTGAAAGAGCTAGCGACGAGAAACTACACGTCGAGTTGATTACACTATCGCTAGCATGGACTCCGTATCAGCAAGCGTATTCGTCGCCATACTTGCGTTTGTGTATGCCTTGTGAATTGATTTTGCTGCGGTCCTTCACGCTCTATGCTTCTAATTAGCGGATCGGCCGTAACCGCTCATAGAACTCAACGCAACATCCTTCCAATACTTCATATAAACATCATACACGTTCTCTGGCAACGGATGTTTATAATGCTTCCAATCGATGCTGCTAACTCCATCCGTCATGATATATGCTCTATTAGACTGATCCCACCCGATAATGTCGCCGTACTGTTCTGCGAACTTCCGCAGATCTCCAAGAACAAAAGGAGTCCCTATCTTTTGGTGATTTTTTTCCAGTAGAGGTTTCTATTAACCATCCAAGCTATTATTATTGCTAAGGCGAAAACAGCAATGTAGAGTGAATTTAATTTCCATATTGATTCTAACACACCAAAACAGAGATATATCAAGGTAACGACAAGTATCGAGATTTCGGTTGTCCGGGCCGATCCTCCTAATTTTTCTAGGACAACTCTATTCTCTTCGTGGTACAGTCGCGCTTGACGGTACGTATGAAAGAACATCAAGAGTGCAACAAGGGTGACTGAACTCAGAGAGAGATACCACCAAGCAACGTTGTGAAGGTCGATGCTCATTATTAAGAGGAATTGTGTCAAGCCCATAAAAAACGGCAATATCACATGCCAAAAATTTTGTGGGTACCGGAATGATTGAGTTACCATCACAGTTTCAAGCCAAATTATTATAATCACTAAAAATGACGCAAAAATTAGAATGGCATAAATTTGACCTAAGGTGCCTTCTCCCAATTTGTTTATTTGATCCCTAACGACCACAAAAAGGTACCCCATAGCAGCAGCTTGAATTATACTGGCCAAGGTTAAACCAGCCACAGGCCCAAAATCAACCATCCAAGCAATATAATCGCGACGCGCATCCATTAATAGTGATGTACCACAGTTCTTGCAGTAATTTGCGTCAAGATCTGCTGGAGTCTTGCAGTTTCGACAGTAATTATCTGTCTTATGAGATTGATTCGGCACAAATGCAAATCATTACTGTGACGAATCTTATAATTTTTGCACGTGATGAACCAGAGCGTTTTGCTTAAGCTGCGAACTGAGTGTTCTTCCAATACCGGATGTCTACCTCTCACTTTTTACTAGACTTCGACAATAAGCGAGAATTTTATCTAATGAAATTTATTGAACCGGCGCTATAAAAATAAATTTAACATATTAATAACACAAAATTTGCCTACTTGTATAAATTTTGGAGATTACCCCCAGAAGAAGCGCAAAATGACAATCTTTAAGATACAAAACAGTTCTTTTGTATCATGTGCCTAAAATACCCGACTATCTTGAGAAAGAACAGGTCGATGAGATGTTGCATGCTGCCGAAACGTGCAGCACACGAGACTATTTGCTGTTACGGTTTATGTGGCGAACTGGCGTGCGCGTCAGTGAGGTCATAAGCGTTACCCCGAAAGATATTGAATTTAAGAACGGTGTCGTTAACATCCGAAAGGCTAAGGGAGGGCGACAGCGTCGGGTGCCTCTTGACCCAGATACCCTCAAAATGCTCTCCGACTATGTTTTAGCACTAAATATCCCTGATGATCAACCTATTTTTCCTATTCAACGAAATCGAGTGTTTAACATCGTAAAAAAATATGGAAATATGGTGGCAGCCAAAATACATCCGCATACTCTACGCCATAGTTTTGCGATACATTTGGTACGGTCAGGAACGGATTTACGACGAGTACAGCTTATGCTAGGGCATACAAGCCTCAGTATAACCCAAGTCTACCTTCAATTCAACGATAATGACCTACGAGAAGCGTATGAAAAAGTAACTTTCTAAACGTCGTTTCTCGATGCGATTTTTATAAAAGTGAGAGTTGAGGCACCAAAAATAGGCAATTTAGTGCCTCGTAAGTGCTTCTTTAATGAAAAAATTAACCGCTTGAGGTTATTATTGCTTAGAAACCGCAGATATCCAAGCATATAGCTGCGCCATTTCCCAAAATGTGTATTTTCGGAAATGTGAAGAATATTACCGATTATTTGGAGCGAGAACAAGTCGATGCAATCCTTGAAGCCGCCAAAATTGCAAATCTCAGAGACTATCTACTCATTCGAGTGTTATGGCGCACTGGAGTCCGAGTGAATGAGTTAGTCAATATCAAACCCGGAGATATTGAGTGGGGTAACCAGGTAATTAACATTACTAAAGCCAAACGAGGCAAGCAAAGGAGGGTACTTCTTGACGAAGAAACCCTCAAAATGCTCTCCGACTATGTTCTAGCATTGAATACCCCAGAGGATCAACCTATTTTCGGTCTTACAAGCAGACAAATCCGCTACATCGTTAAAAGATACGGGAACACGATAGGAGTTGACGTGCATCCACATACTCTGCGGCATAGTTTTGCGATTCACCTAGTTCGCAGCGGAATGGATCTGCGACGGCTGCAGCTGCTTCTCGGACACAGCAGCCTCAATATGACACAGATCTATTTGCAATTCAAAGATGATGACATCCGTGAGGTCTACCAGAAAATAGATTTTTAGCACCCGCTCTATTTTTATAAAAGTGAGAGTAGGTGCGCTAAAAACCACAAATTTAAGAAACCTTCAAAAGTAATCCTCCACTTTATTTTTTGATATCTTCAAATTGTACTCTTTTCATTTTGATATCAGATCATTTATGCGACTTAATAGCCGCATTTTAACTCCCGAAATAGACAGCAGTTATCTAAATACAAATACATTAACTGATGACTTTAAGCTCTTATTATATGCATGAAAACTGCAGCAAAGCTCAGTGTCTCTATCCTCAAAAAAGGTTCAGACGTCTACGCTAAAAAACCCATAACAGTTATAAAAAGAGCAAAAAAGTCGATATCGCTCAATTCTATTGGTCGAAACGTGTCATCGAAGTCAACGAAACGCTATTTCTCGAATATTATAATAGTGAGTCTTTTACTTGCTTTGAATGTGGCTTATAATACAATTAATAAACAATATAACAGAATAAATGATATTGATTAATATTATTATAACTAATAATTTTCAATTGATATTTAGTATCTTCTAAATCTTAGTTACATCGTAAAAAAAAAATTCTACTTGTAAATGAATAGCAGCAAGTTAGTAGAAGTATTATCTACTAACTAAAAAAATAAGTTGTTTTTCTACGCAAAATCAAGCGAAAGTGAGAGTTAGCGTAATTTTGAAAACTTAGACTAGCGTATCCTAAGGCGCCAATGTGTAAAAACACCAGATTTTCGACCGCGTTTAGGAACGCGGTTCATCAAATATGCTCAAAATGGTTTCAAGCTCTTCTTGACTAACACCTTTTTTTGGCTGAAATCTTACACCATGATCCCCTTCGAAACGTTTTCTATGATCATATCTTCCAATAAGGATAGCCTGAGGTATTCTCAACGGAAACGCTTCACATCGCTGGGCTTTCCGATAATACTTGCAGACCAAACACATTGAAACTGGATAAACTGGCAAAACGTGGCTCCTTCATCGATTTATTCACGTAATTTCTGCTTTAAACGTCTCGACAAACTGAAACATTAGGGCTAGCATTTAAGAAAGTGAGAGTTGCTAGGCTCGACACTTCAGCTTGTTTGAGGTTTCTACTAATAACGGCAGCACGCTAATATAAGGGGCCTAAACACAAGTGCAACAGAGCAGCGTCTGAAACTTCGACGAGCTCATCTACTGCCTCTACTTTGCTCCAAGGAACCGTTATTTCGATGTGGAATGCTTGAACACCAACGCCAACCACCAGACCGATCTCTTTCGAATCGGGATCAATGCTATAGTTTTTGACGTGCCCGACGTCGCAGCCGCTGAGCGAGGCGACAGGCCCCAATCAGTGCCGCTTCTGTCCGAGACAGCCCTATTAAGAACGTTTTTTTGCCACATAGTCTAAACCTGTTTACCCTGTGCAAGTGAGACGTATATTCTTTTTCGTTTTCTGACAGTTATGAGAAACTACAAGTTGCTCACGAGGCCGACAGAACAAGCTAAGGAAGCAAATTCGCCGAAATCACATAGTGATACGGGCCTGAATCCTCTACTGAAACCACATTGTATCCTGCTCTTTCGATCAAAGACGCGGCTTCCGATTCACTAAACCTTATTGCAACCGGCGGACCGAAAGGGGTTTGTTCTTTTTTCCAGTCTAGATTGATCAGTCTGCCGTCCGTCTTGAGGGCTCTCTTGGCGTTCTGCAATACCTTGAGCGGGTCTTTGAAATCGTGGAGCGCTATTCCTATGAACACTATGTCAGCGCACCGCTTGCATAGAAAGACATCTTCCGCTGCCGCTAGTGTGACGCGGAGATTGGTTAAACCTGTTCGCGTAGATTCTGAGCGTAGGTCTTCTAGAGCTTCGCTGTCGATGTCAACGCCGCATACTGAGCCTTTGGAACCAATCATCTTGGCTGCTGGAATGGCAAAAAAACCAAATCCACAGGCCAAGTCTATAAGGACGTCGCCGGCCTTGACCCCTGCTTGCACCAAGATTTTTTCAGGGTTCTGCCATTCCCGTCTCTGTGCCTCGTTGCGATATGTATGGTGCATGGGACCCTCAGCGCGATTCTT
>Ga0187886_1002553_pt1 | contig 14499 bp, 4 predicted proteins | sample June2016WEW_20_1_FD_133001 | JGI IMG/M metagenome (GOLD analysis project Ga0187886, IMG submission 133001) | Peatland microbial communities from SPRUCE experiment site at the Marcell Experimental Forest, Minnesota, USA - June2016WEW_20_150 | ecosystem: Environmental > Terrestrial > Soil >... | reverse complement strand
GCTCCTGCGTCAGGCAATCTGGTCTTGTACTTCAACGACGACATCTACGGCGACAACAGCGGGTTGTGGAACGCCTGCATCACCGCTCCCTCAGATTTGGCTTCCAGCGGACCGGCCGGCGGGCCGTTCAGTCCGTCCAGCCAGGTGTACACGTTGACCAACAGCGGTAGTGCCGCGTTGAGTTGGTCAGCGAGCAGCAGTCAGAACTGGGTGAGTTTGTCTGCGACGAGCGGCACGTTGGCCGCAGGTGCCAGCATCAGCGTCACGGTCACGATCAACTCCAATGCGAACGGTTTGGCTGCCGGTGTTTATTCCAACACCGTCACGTTCACCAACACGACCAACGGGGCGGGCAGCACCACGCGTAGTGTGACGTTAACTGTCAACGCCCCCGGCAGCCTTGCGGTTACGCCGATAAGCGGATTCGTTTCCAGTGGTCCACAAGGCGGCCCGTTCACGCCTGCTAGCCAGAGCTATACATTGAGCAACACCGGCGGCAGTCCCATCGCGTGGTCGGCCGGCAACAGCCAGAACTGGCTGAGTCTGTCCGCGACGAACGGCTCGCTAACCGCTGGTGGTAACACAACAGTCACGGTCTCCGTCAATGCCAACGCCAACAGTCTGGCGGTCGGCGCTTATACGAACATCGTCACGTTCGTCAACCTCACGAATGGCAACGGAACCACAAACCGAACTGCGATTCTGACGGTTACCGGCATCCCGGCACCGTCAGGTCTGACGGCGACTGCGGTTTCCACCAATCAGATCAATCTGTCGTGGACGGACAACGCGAGCAACGAGGCCGGATTCAAGATCGAGCGGGCGCCGGACATTAGTGGCAGTCCGGGAACCTGGACGCAAATTGCCACGGTAGTCAGCAACGTTACCATCTACAATGATACCGGACTGACGGGAAACACGAAGTACTGGTACCGCGTGCGAGCGTACAACGCGGGTGCGGATTCAGGCTACAGCAACCAAGCGAGTGCCGTCACGCCGGCTCTGTGCCCCCGACTCGTCGTTGGCTGGGGTGACAACAGTTCCGGCCAGTCGACCCCACCAGCAGGGCTGACTTGGGTGGTGGCCATCGCCGCTGGCACCGACCACAGCCTAGCGTTGAAGAGTGATGGTACTGTCGTCGGCTGGGGCGACAACAGTTACGGTCGAGCTACGCCGCCAGCGGGGCTCTCCAACGTCGTGGCGATCGCCGCCGGTCGCTACCACAGCTTGGCGTTAAAGAGCGGTGGCACCGTCGTCGGCTGGGGCAACAACGATTGGGGCCAAGCGGCACCGCCAGCGGGGCTCGCGGGGGTTGTGGCCATGGCCGCTGGGGGCGACTTCAGTCTGGCGCTGAAGAGTGACGGTACCGTCGTCGGTTGGGGTTCCAACGACGATGGCCGGGCGACGCCACCGGCAGGGTTGAATGGGGTTGTGGCCATCGCCGCCGGCTCGCACGGTCTGGCGTTAAAGGGTGACGGCACTGTCGTCGGCTGGGGCTACAACTATTATGGCCAAGCGACGCCGCCAGCAGGACTGACGGGGGTCGTAGCCATCGCCGCCGGTGCACTTCACAGTCTGGCGTTAAAGGGTGACGGCACCCTCGTCGGGTGGGGCTGCAACCTCTGGGGCCAGACGAATGTCCCAGCGGAGCTGACCGGCGTGGTGGCCATCGATGCCGGCGAACTGCACAGTCTGGCGCTCAAGAGCGACGGTACCGTCGTCGGCTGGGGGGACAATGGCAGCGGCGAGGCGACGCCGCCTGCGGGGCTGAGCAGGGTGGTGGCCGTTAACGCTGGGGGCTACCAAAGTCTGGCGTTGACATTGCCGTGTTCGCTCAGCGCTCCATCCGACCTCACAGCGACTGTCGTCTCGTCGAGCCAGATCAATCTATCGTGGATCGACAATTCGCCTGACGAGGCCGGTTTCAAGATCGAACGGGCGACCTCGGCTAGTGGGCCGTGGACGCAGATTGCGCAGGTGTTGCCCAACACCACAAGTTACCGAAACACCGGGCTATGGCCCGGCACTACCTATTACTACCGGGTGCGCGCCTACAATTCTACAGGCAACTCGGATTACTCCAACGTGGCAAGCGCCGACACGCCAGTCGTGTGCGTCACGGCCATCGTCGGCTGGGGCAATAACAGTGCCGGTCAGACCACGCCCCCAATTGGGCTTTCCAACGTAGTCGTTGTTGCAGCCGGTGGTTCTCACAGTCTTGCACTCACGAGCGACGGTACCATCGTCGGGTGGGGAGATAACACGAGTGGTCAGGCGACACCGCCAGCCGGTCTGACCGGAGTGGTGGCCATCGCGCTGGTGCTGCTCACAGCCTCGCACTCAGGAGCGATGGTACCTTGGTTGGCTGGGGCTTCAACGGCTACGGACAAGCAACCTCGCCCACCGGATTGAGTGGGGTGGTAGCCATCGATGCGGGGATGTGGCAGAGTCTGGCGCTCAAGAGCGACGGCACCGTAATCGGCTGGGGCTACAATAGCGACGGCCAGGCAACTCCGCCAGCAGGTTTGACCGGCGTGGTGGCCATAGCAGCTGGTTACTATAGTGGCATGGCGCTCAAGAGCGACGGCACCGTCGTCTGCTGGGGTAACATAGCGTCGCCACCGGCCGGGTTGAGCGGAGTAGTGGCCATTGCTGCCGGCGGCTACCATGGTCTGGCTCTAAAGAGCGACGGCACTGTCGTAGCCTGGGGTTACAACGCATACGGCCAGGCAACGCCACCAGCGGGACTCACGGGTGTGGTTGGTATCGATGCTGGTATCGACCACAGTCTGGCCCTAAAGAGTGACGGCACCGTGGTGGCTTGGGGATGGAATGTTTACAATCAATCGACGCCGCCGGCGGGGCTGACCAATGTGGCGGGGATCGCCGGCGGGGGCTGGCACAATTTGGCGTTGACATCGGTGTGTCCTCCCAACGCTCCATCTGCCCTCACAGCGACCCCCGTTTCGTCCAGCCAGATCAATCTGAGTTGGACGGACAATGCCAACAACGAGGATGGCTTCAAGATCGAACGTTCTACTGACGGAACGAACTTTACGCAGATTGCGACCGTTACGACGAACGTCACGGCGTACAGCAATACGGGACTCTCGCCGAACACGACGTACTGGTATCGGGTGCGTGCGTACAACGCAGGCGGCGATTCGCCCTACAGCAACCAAGCCAGCGCCACCACTCTGCAGACGCCTCCCGCGGCACCATCAGATCTAACAGTAACAGCGGCGTCCCCCAGCCAGCTCAACTTGTCGTGGACGGACAACGCGAACAACGAGGACGGTTTCAAGATCGAGCGTTCTATGGACGGAACCAATTTCATCCAAGTTGCGCAGGTGTTGCCCAACACCACCGGGTATCGAGACCATGGGGTTTGGCCCGGTACGACCTACTATTATCGCGTTCACGCATACAATCTTGCAGGCGATTCCAGTTTCTCCAACTTGGCAAAAGCGCTTACTTCGGCCCTGTGCGCTAACTCTGTGGTCGGCTGGGGACAAAATGGCAACGGGGCCGCGACGCCACCAGCCGGGCTGACCGGCGCGATAACCATCGCGGGCGGTGAGGGGCACAGCTTGGCGCTGAAGAGCGATGGCACCGTCGTCTGCTGGGGAAACAACGCCAACGGGGAAGCGACACCGCCGGCTGGGTTGAGCGGTGTGGTGGCCATTGCCGCCGGCGATGGGGACAGCTTAGCACTGAAGAGCGACGGCACGGTCGTCGGTTGGGGCTTTAACTATTATGGCGAAACAAGCCCACCCGCGGCAGCAACTAGCGTCGTGGCGGTCGCCGCCGGCGCATACCACAGTTTGGCACTGAAGAGCGACGGCACGGTCGTTGGCTGGGGCGACGATGCCGCCGGCGAAGCGACGCCACCAACGGGACTGAATGGAGTTGTAGCCATTGCAGCATGTGGTCTCCACAGTCTCGCGCTCAAGAGCGACGGTACGGTAGTCGGTTGGGGCGGAAATAGCAGCGGTCAGTCGAAGCCGCCAGCGGGTCTGAGCAACGTAGTGGCGGTCGCTGCTGGAGCCAACCACAGTGTGGCGCTGAAGAGCGACGGTACAGTTGTCGCCTGGGGTGACAACAGCAGCGGTGCAGCGACGCCGCCAGCAGGACTTTCCAATGTAGTGGCCATCGCCGCTAACGACTGGCACAACTTGGCCTTAAAGAGCGACGGCACAGTGGTCGGCTGGGGCGACAATGGTTACGGAGAATCGACACCACCTTCGGGACTGAGCAACGTCGTAGCCGTCGCCGCCGGTGGCTGGCACAGCTTGGTATTGACGTGCATTTCTGGTCCCAACGCTCCATCTGCCCTCACAGCGACTGTCGTCTCGTCGAGTCAGATCAATCTGTCGTGGATCGACAATTCACCTGACGAGGACGGTTTCAAGATCGAGCGGGCGACCTCGCCCAGTAATACGTGGATGCAGATTGCGCAGGTGTTGCCCAACACGACGAGTTATCGAAGCACCGGGCTTTGGCCCGGCACGACCTATTACTATCGGGTGCGCGCCTACAATTCTGGAGGTAACTCCGATTTCTCCAACGTGGCAAGCGCCAACACGCCAGTCATATGCCTCACGGCCATCGTCGGCTGGGGAGACAACCTCTTCGGTCAACGGACGCCGCCAGCAGGGATGACCGGAGTGGTGGCCATCGCTGCTAATGCATGGCACAGTCTGGCACTGAAGAGCGATGGCACGGTCGTCGGCTGGGGCCGGAACGACCTCGGTCAAGCAACGCCGCCGTCAGGGCTCGATGGGGTCGTCGCTATCGCCGCAGGCGGTAGCCACAGTCTGGCATTGAAGAGCGACGGCACCGTCGTCGGCTGGGGCAACAACGCCAGCGGCCAAGCGACGCCGCCGGCCGGCCTGAGCGGTGTGGTGGCCATCGCCGCCGGTGGGGGCCACAGTCTGGCGCTGAAGAGTGACGGTACCGTCGTCGGCTGGGGCTTTGACGGTTACGGCCAAGTGCCACCGCCGGCCGGCCTGAACGGTGTGGTGGCCATCGCCGGCGGTGTGGCCCACAGTCTGGCGCTGAAGAGCGACGGCACCGTGGTCGCCTGGGGTGGAAACCCGCCTGGCCAAGTGACGCCGCCGGCGGGGCTGACAGGGGTGGTCGCTATCGCCGCAGGCAACTTCCACAATCTGGCGTTAAAGAGCGACGGTACCGTGGTCGGCTGGGGCTACAACGGCAACGGCGGAGCGACACCACCCACCGGGCTGACCGGGGTCGTGGCGATCGCCGCCGGTAGCGAGCACAGTTTGGCGCTGAAGGGCGACGGCACCGTCGTCGGATGGGGCGATAACAGCAACGGTCAACGGACGCCGCCGGCCGGCCTGAGCGGTGCGGTGGCTATCGCCGCCGCTTATCAGCACAGTCTGGCGTTGACATGGGCGTGTCCTCCCAACGCCCCATCTGCCCTCACAGCGACCGCCGTTTCGCCCAGCCAGATCAATCTGAGTTGGACGGACAACGCCAACAACGAGGCCGGCTTCAAGATCGAGCGGGCGCCAGACAGCGGCGGTAGTCCGGGAGCGTGGACGCAAATTGCGACGGTTGGTGCGAACGTCACCAGCTACACCGACTCCGGACGCACGCCGAACACGACATACTGGTATAGCGTGAGAGCGTACAATGCTATTGGGAATTCACCCTACAGCAACCAAGCCAGCGCAACCATCCCTCTACCCCCAGCGGCGCCGTCGGGCCTGACGGCGATAGCAATGTCGGCCAGCGAAATTGATCTGAGTTGGACGGACAACGCCAACAACGACGATGGCTTCAAGATCGAGCGTTCCGCTGACGGAACCAACTTCACCCAGATTGCGCAGGTGTTGCCCAACACCACGGTTTATCGCAGCACCGGGCTGTTCCCCAACACGACCTATTACTATCGGGTGCGGGCGTACAATGCCGGAGGCGACTCGGATTTCTCCAACGTGGCAAGCGCCGGGACGCTGGCTCGATGTCCCACATCCGTGGTCGGCTGGGGTGATAACAGCTACGGTCAAACGACGCCGCCATCGGGAGTGAGCAACGTCATGGCTATCGCCGCTGGTGCTTGGCACGGTCTGGCATTGAAGAGTGACGGCACCGTCGTCGGCTGGGGTTTGAACAACTACGGCCAAACGAATCCCCCGGCGGGGCTGGCCGAGGTTGTGGCCATCGCCGCGGGCAGATACCACAGTCTGGCGCTGAAGAGCGACGGCACCGTCGTCGGCTGGGGTTTGAACAACTACGGCCAAACGAATCCCCCGGCGGGGCTGGCCGGGGTTGTGGCCATCGCCGCTGGCAACTACTACAGCTTGGCGTTAAAGAGTGACGGTACCGTGGTCCACTGGGGTTACAACAACTACGGCCAAGCGATTCCGCCGGCGGGGCTAAGAGGGGTGATAGCCATCGCCGCCGGAGGGTTCGGCCACAGCCTGGCGTTAAAGAGTGACGGTACCGTCGTCGGCTGGAGTTACAACAACTACGGCCAAGCAACTCCGCCGGCGGGGCTGACCGGGGTGGTGGCTATCGTCGCGGGTGGTTACCACAGTCTGGCACTGAAGAGCGGCGGCACGGTCGTCGCTTGGGGCGACAATAGCGAGGGTGCAGCAACGCCGCCATCGGGACTGAGCAATGTTGTGGCAATCGCTGCCGGTATCTACCACAGTCTGGCCGTCAAGAGTGACGGCACCCTCGTCGGCTGGGGGAGCAATGGCTACGGCGAAGCGATGCCGCCCGCTGGACTGAGCAATGTGGTCGCCATCGCCGCCGGTGAGGGGTACAGTCTCGCGTTGGCGTGCATTCCCACTCCCAACGCCCCATCCGCGCTCACGGCCACGGCGGTGTCCGCCAGCGAGATTGATCTGAGTTGGACGGACAACGCCGACAACGAGGACGGGTTCCTGATCGAGCGCGCGCCGGACAACGGCGGCAGTCCGGGCACTTGGACACAAATTGCGACGGTGGGTGCGAACGTCACCACCTACAGCAACGCGGGGCTGTCGGCGAACACGAAGTACTGGTACCGCCTGCGGGCGTACAATGCGGGGGGGGATTCAGACTACAGCAACCAAGCCAGCGGCACCACTCTGCAGGCACCTCCCGCGGCACCGTCGGGTCTGACGGCAACGGTAGTGTCCACTAATCAGATCAATCTGAGTTGGACGGACAAATCCAATGACGAAGATGGCTTCAGGATCGAGCGCGCCATTTCGTCCGGTGGTCCGTGGAGTGAAATCTCCAGCGTCAGCTCCAATGTGACGGCGTATTCAGACACCGGAGTGACGTGCGGCCAGACGTATTTCTACCGCGTTGGCGCCTACAATGCGGCCGGTGATTCCCCCTATTCGAATACCGCCAGCGCAAACACCTCCACCGTCGATACGGATGGCGATGGCATTCCGGACTGTTGGATGCTGCAGTACTTCGGCCATCCGACAGGCCAGGCAAGCGACAACTCCCGCCCGCAGGACGACGCCGATGGTGACGGCCAAGACAACCTGACGGAGTTTCTGGCGGGTATGGATCCGACCAACAATATTTCCTACTGGCGCATCCAAGCCAGCCCGACCAATGGTCTGGTGCCCCTCACGGTGAGCTTCACCGACAACTCGACGGGGTCGTCGATTACCAATCGGTTGTGGAATTTCGGCGACGGCGGTGTCAGCAGCGGGACAAATCCCAGCCACACCTACACGAACGTGGGCACGTTCTCGGTCGGTTTGATAATCTCCAATGTTTACGGCACGGAAACGCTGGTCGCCTCGAACCTGATCACGGTTTCCTCCGTTGCCATCTGGACCAATGCCAATGTCAGTGGGAACTGGTCGGAGGCCACGAACTGGGACCCCGTGGGCATTCCTGATCACGGCAACAGCGTGATCTTCGGCACTGCCGGGGTCACGGCCATGGTGGACAACGTCAGCCGCACGGTGGGGCATATCGCATTCTATCGGTCCGCCGACTTCTTCGTCACCGCCTCCGGCGGAGCGAACCTGACGATCACCAACGGGATCACGGTTGCCAGCAACGTTGCCAGCGACTTCACGTACACGGTCTCGGCGCCGGTGCTGCTGGGCGGAACCAACACCTGGGCGGTGACCGGCAACGGCACGTTGCAGGTGAGCGGGCCGATCAGCGGCGCCAACCCGATCACCAAGACCGGCAGCGGCACATTGATCCTCAGCGGCACCAACAGCTACAGCGGCGGGACGACGGTCAGCAATGGCACGTTGAAAGTCACAGGCACCGGGCTGATCACGAATACCGCGAGCATCGACATCGCCAGCGGCGCGACGCTGGATGTCAGCGGGCGTACGGGCGGGAGCATGACACTGGTGAGCGGCCAGACCCTGAAGGGCGGCGGCACGGTCCAAGGCAATTTAATCTTGGCGGACGGTTCGAGCTTGTCTCCGGGCAGTTCGGTCGGCACGTTGACGTTCCTGAACGATCTGGTGGTGAGCAACGCGGCAGTGCTGGAATATGAGTTGGGCACCAACAGCGATCTGACGGCGGTGAGCAGTAATCTGACGTTGGGCGGCACGCTCAACATCAACGACGCGGGCGGGTTCAGCGCCGGCGTGTACACGCTGGTTACCTGCGGCGGCACGTTGGCGTACAACGGGCTGACGATCGGCACGGCGCCCACCAATTACAATTACATGTACACGATCGACACCAACACCGCTGGGCAGGTGAAGCTGAACGTGGCGCTCGCGCCCACGACCATCGACATTGGAGCGGCGAATCTTCAAGACGGATCGGGGGAGCCGGCGCCGACCAGCAGCGTCGCCGTGCTGGTGGTCGATACGGGGAACAACGGGTTCGTGGATCCGCAGCCGGGTTTTCCATTGAGTCTCGGCGCCACTTGGGGAACGGATGACAAGATTGTCGGCTTGTGGGACCTGAGAGACTCCGTGGACTGTTTGGGGCAGCTCGGTGGTGTGTTGTGCGGTGAAACGGTTGTGTCCTACACGAATGGGATCGCTCCGGGTCAGGAACTGCAGTTGTATTGGTTCCCGTCATTAACCCTGTCTTCCAACACTCTCGGCATCACTTTCTACGGGAAATACACCGACCAGGTCGGCATCGACGGCGGCGATGCGTGGAAGATGCCTGGGGGTGGGGGCACCTTGACTCTGCTGTTCTTGACAGCGTACTGGGGTGGATCGAACCCCGAGACGGCAGGCCAGGCCGCACTTCTGACTGCTGAGCCGCTTGCGGCCGGTTTCAGCGCCAGTCCGACCAATGGTGTGGCGCCCTTGGCGGTGACGTTCACTGATACCTCGACCGGCACGATCACCAATCGGCACTGGGATTTTGGTGACAGCAGCACTCTCGACACCACGGCGACGAACTTGGTTCGCACCTACGCCGCCGGCACCTATACGGTGACTCTGGTAGTCAGCGGGCCCGGAGGTGACCGTACCAATACCCGGCCGAATTACATCAGGGTGCTGACTCCGTTCCAGAGCTGGCAGCAGCAGTATTTCGGCTGCACCACGTGTCTGCAGGCGGCGGCAGATGCGGATCCGGACGGTGACGGCCAGAACAACCTGACGGAGTTCCTGGCGGGCACTGACCCGACCAACAGCATGTCTGGGTTGCGCATCATTGGCGTCACGCAGGAAGGCGACAATGTGCGCGTCGCATGGACGACAGCAGGAGGCCGGACCAACGCGGTGCAGGCGACGGCAGGGGATGTGGAGGTCGGTTACACCACCAACTTCATCGACATCAGCGGACCGATCATCATCTTGGGCAACGGCGACACGACCACCAACTATGTCGATGTCGGCGGGGCGACCAACGCCCCGGCCCGCTACTACCGCATTCGATTGGTGCCGTGACTGGAAAGGCAAGATACAGCAGCGCAGCCGTGATGCGAGAGTCGATAAATGGACAAACGAACCGCGTGGGAAACGTCAATCTACGCTTGACATCTCTCGCAACTTTGGATAAAGAAAGAAGTACTGCGAGGCGCAGGTGGGGCGCTATCGGGAGCCATCGAACTGGGAACATCGAAAGGGCAGTGTCGGTTGCCCGACTAACATAAGGGAGAAATTCGATGAACTTCAGCAAATCACTCGTCCTCATCTGCACGTTGTTTGGCAGCATTGTCTCAATCGGGTCGGGTCAGACCAGCAATGGTGTCATCGCTGCAGACCCGCCGCTGACGATTGGCGGTGGCTGGCAGCAATTCAACTGGCACCTCTCCATTAGCCCAACCAATAGCGACGGAGCGTTCACGTTCACCGCCGTTTCTCTGGTTCAGCTCGATGTGACGGATGCACACATAGACGGAGATCGGTTTCAGGTGCTCGACTTCGGCGTTTCCCTCGGTCTGACATCTGTTCCAACCGACGACGGCTCGTGGACCAACACTCCCGATGCCGCCTTTGCCGATCCACGCTGGAGTTCTGGAACATTTCTCTTGGAAGCGGGGGAGCATTCGATTGAGCTTATGACCGTCCAGGCAGCGACCGGTTTTACCGATGGCACGGGATACTTGCGTGTCGTGCCAGAGCCGTCCACTTGGGCGGTGGTGGCCGCAACGTTCGGCGGGTTGCTGATGATGCGGAAGCGGACTAAGAAGGACGGCAACTCGCGGTCGTGAGGTGAAGGCGAACAACCAAACAACGAGAGATAGGTCAGGCTGATCGCGGGCGATCAGCCAGTTGTGGCGAGTTTCAGCGGCAGTCCGACCCATGGTGGGACGCCTTGAGCAGATCCTGACGGGGACGGGATGAGCACCACCAATGAGTTTCTGGCGGGAACCGATCCGACCAAGAGCGCCTCGACGCTGCGGATCATCTCCATCGCGCAACAAAGCAACGACGTGGTCATCATTTGGACAACAGCCGGTGGCCGCACCAACGCGGTGCAAGCCACCGCAGGCGATGCGGGCGGCGGCTACACCACCAACTTCATCGACATCAGCGGACTAATCATCTCTCGGGCAGTGGCGACACGACGACTGACGACTTGGATATCGGCGGGTCAACCAACGTTCCGGCCCGTTTCTACCGTGTGCGGCTGGTGCCGTAGATCGAGCCAATCAGCGGGTCAACTGCGGCCTGACGTCCCCACCATTGGTTGAGAACCAGGCGAGTTGAACCATCGCCGATGGTCTGCACAAGTCACACCATAATCCTATGACATCGGCAAACAAAGCGATCTTCGTCACAGTTCTACGCAAGAGTCGTGCTTGCCGGGTGGTGAAGATTCTGACACTATTGCCGTCCAAGGGATTTGCATGAGGAGGTATTGGATCATTCTGGCGTTGGTGTTTGTCGCCGCAACGGCGGAGGAGAATCGTCTGTATCGCGTGGCGGAGGCGGCGTTGAACGACAAGATTTACGACGTCGCGGGGCGGCAGTTCAGCGAGTTCCTGGAAAAATTCCCACACTCAGACCGCGCCGACGGCGCGCAACTGTTGTTGGCGGAAGCGCAGTTGAATCAGGGGAAATCGCCAGAGGCTGTGCGGACGCTACAGGATGCGCTGACAAAGTGGCCGGACAAGCGGCCCGACAGTTTTCGGTTCTGGCTTGCGGAAGCGTTGGCGCGCGACGGGAAATTTGCCGAGGCGGCGGCGCGGTACGAGGAGGTGGTCGAGAAGTTCCCACGCAGCCCGTATCGGGCGCAGGCGCTCTACGGACTGGCGTTCGTCCAGTTCAAGCAAAACCAGTTCGATGCCGCCAGCACATCGCTGGAGCAACTGAAAAGACTCGGCTTGAAGGGCGAGTTGGCGCCGGAAGCGGAACTGTTGCGCGGCCAGATTTATCTCGCGCAGGGAAAATTTCCCGAGGCCGACGCGGTGTTCGGTGGCCTGACGAAAAAGTTCCCGAACACGCGGGCGTTTTATCGCGCGTTCTACTGGCTGGGCAAATCGCTGGCGCAACGCAAACAGTACGATGACGCGCTGAAAGCGTACGCGGTGGTGACCGACGCGTTCAAGTCGAAGTCCAACAAACCCGTGGACGCGCAGTTGGCTGCCGAAGCATGGTATGCAGCAGGCTGGGTTTACTGGGACACCGAGAAATTCGACAGCGCGGCGGAGGCATTTTCCTCCGCGTTGAACAATGCGCAGAGCGGACAACTCAAGCGCGACGCGATGCTCAAGCTCGGCGACGCCTACCTGTGCGGCGGCAAGCTCGCCGACGGCGTGGCCAAGCTGAAGGAATTCCTCAAAGCACACCCCAGCGATCCCTTGGCGGATGAGGTGCAAACGGCAATTGCGGATTTGCTCTTCGGCCATGACGAATTTGCCGCTGCGTTGTCTGAGTACGCCAACCTGACCACCAACTATCCAGAGAGCGTCTTGCAGCCGAAGGCAAACTTCAACGCGGGTTGGTGCGCGTGGAAACTCAATCAAACCGCCGACGCGCTGAAATATTTCCAACAGGCGTTCACACTGGCGAAGGATCCGGCCGTGGCGTCGGAGGCATTGTTCAAGGTGGCGGACGCGCAGTTCGCGCTCGGCCAGTATGCCGACGCGGTGGCGAGTTACCAGCGGCTCATGGGCACGTATCCCACCACGAAACTGCTCGACCGCGCCATGTTTCAACTCGGCGAAGCCTATCACCGATTGCGGAATGCCGAGGCTGCGACCGCAACCTTCGAGTCGCTGGTGAAACAATACCCAACGAGCGAGTTTGCACCCGAGGCGCAGTTTATGAGCGGACAGATCGCGGTTGAACTGGGCAAAGAAGACGACGCGCGGACGGCACTCGGCGAAGTGGTAAGCAAGTTCCCTCAAAGCGATTGGGCGAGGAACGCCGTGCTGGCGATTGGTGAATCGTATCATCGCGAAGGGAAATATGATCAGGCGTCGGCGGAATTTGACAAGCTCATGGCGGGTGGCTTGGACTCACCGCTGGCGCAGGAGGCGTTTTACCATCGCGGCTGGTGCTACGCGCAAAAGGGACAGGCGGAGAAGACGGTTGCTGATTTCACGGATTTCCTGGCGAAATATGCTCAATCGCCATTCGCGCCGGACATCCAGTTCTGGATTGCCGACTACTATCAGAAGCAGAAGAATTATATAAAGGTGCAGGAACAATTTCAGTTCGTCGTGGAGAAGTATCCGACCAGCCAATTGGCTGATAAGGCGCAGTATTTTGCCGCGAGAGCAGCATATTCCCGCCAGGACTACACAAACTCCATTGACTTGTTCGAGGGTTTGCTGAAGAAGTTCCCCAATTCATCCTTGCGCTGCGACGCGCGGTTTGGGGAGGGCGATGCGCTCACGGAACTCGGCCAGTTTGATAACGCGTTGCTGGTGTTTGACAATTTGGTCAAAGAATTTCCAGACTGCCACCTTCTCTGCGAAGCGCAAGGCCGCAAAGGGGATTGCCAGTTCACTCTGAATCGCCTCGATGACGCCATTGCCAGTTATCGCAAAGCGTTGGACTGTGCCCACGACGCCTGCATGCGCAACCAACTGCTGTTCAAGATCGGGCAGTCCTACGAAAAGGCAGGCAAACTCGACGACGCGCTGCAGTTCTACATAAAGCCCGTGTATGAGCAGAACGTTGCGCCTGATACCAACGAGCCGCCCGAACGTTTCTGGTCATGCAAAGCGGGACGAGCCGCGGCGGACATCAAAGAGCAGCAACAGCAATGGCGCGATGCCATCACGCTCTATCAGAAGCTTCTCGAGTCATGCCCCGAGTTGAAGCCGCTCGTGGAGGACCGGATTCGCAAGATCCGGGTCGAACACATGCTCTTGTACTGATTGCGGCGGGGCGAAATGGTCTTGAACGTTGCACTTTGAACTTGGAAGTTTAAGGTTAATCCGTTAAGCAAAGGTTGAATTATGCTGACGTGGATGTTCAAAGGCGGGCCGTTGATGTGGCTGATCCTGTTCAACGGTCTGCTGGCGGTTGCCACTTTTTTGGAACGATGGTTTCACTATCATCGGGCACAGATTCATACCGTCGATTTCGTGAACGGCATCTGCAACTCGCTCAAGCGCGGCAACATCATCGAAGCCATCGCCAATTGCGATGAGACGGCCGGTCCCGTGGCACAGGTGGTCAAAGCCGCTGTCGTCAATCACGATCGCAGCCGCGAGGAGATTCGCGACGCCGTCCAGGATGTGGCGCGCACCGAGGTGGCGCACCTGGAGCGAAGGCTGGTGGTGTTGGCCACGATTGCGCAGGTCACGCCATTGATCGGATTTCTGGGGACGGTCTTGGGGATGATTCAGATGTTCAAGGTCATCCAAGTGCAGCAACTGGCCGGCGCCGGGCAATTGGCGGGCGGCGTCTGGGAAGCGTTGATCACAGCAGCGGCCGGCCTTCTCGTCGCCATTCCCGCATACGTGGCCTATAACTACCTCGTCAGTCGCGTACAGAATCTCGTTATCGACATGGAGAAGGCTGCCAACGAGATTGTCGGTTTTGTGATACGGCACGGTGGGAACGCCTCCATTGAAGAGCCAATCGCGCTGGTAACGAAACAGCAACGCAGCGGAGTTTGACG
>Ga0187886_1002552_pt1 | contig 14512 bp, 8 predicted proteins | sample June2016WEW_20_1_FD_133001 | JGI IMG/M metagenome (GOLD analysis project Ga0187886, IMG submission 133001) | Peatland microbial communities from SPRUCE experiment site at the Marcell Experimental Forest, Minnesota, USA - June2016WEW_20_150 | ecosystem: Environmental > Terrestrial > Soil >... | reverse complement strand
GTCTAATGCGCGCGCTTGGAGAGCGCGTGAGCCGCAAGGCTCCGTGGGTTCAAATCCCACCCTCTCCGCCACCGGCACCGCGGAACGCGGTGCTTTTTCTTTCTCCGAGGTTGCTCCATGACGGGTTCGCTTGTCGAATGTGTGCCGAATTTTTCGGATGGCCGCCGGGCGGAAGTGGTGGACGCAATTCTTGATTCCATCCGCCGGATCGCCGGCGCCTTTGTGCTGGATTGGAGCAGCGATCCCGACCACAACCGCACCGTAGTCACGATGGCCGGAAGCCCGAACGCTATAGAGGAGGCCGTCTTTTCCGCCGTCTCCTGCGCCGCATCCCGGATCGACCTGCGGATACAGCGGGGCGTGCACGCGCGGATCGGTGCGACCGACGTGGTGCCGTTCATCCCCCTTGTGGATTTCCCGATGGAAGATTGCGTCGCGCTAGCCCGGCGGCTCGGCCGGCGAATCGGGGACGAGCTGGGTTTGCCGGTTTATCTATACGCGCAAGCCGCAACGCGCCCCGAGCGGAAAGACCTTACCATAATCCGCAAAGGTCAGTTCGAGGAGTTGGCCGCTACGATTGGCAAGGATCCCGCCCGGGCGCCGGATTTCGGGCCGGCGCGGATCGGGCCGGCGGGCGCCACGGCCGTCGGAGCACGCGGCCCGCTCGTCGCCTTTAACATCTATCTCGACACCGCCGATGTGGAAATCGCCCGTAAGGTCGCCCGCCTCATCCGTGCCTCCTCCGGCGGGCTGCCGGAACTGAAAGCGCTCGGTTTGCCGGTTGCCGGACAGGCTCAGGTTTCCATGAACCTGACCGATTACACCCGCACTTCGCTGAAAGTGGCGTTTGAGGCGGTCCGCGCCGAAGCCCAAATACTCGGGGTTCAAGTCGACCGCTCGGAATTGATCGGGTTGATGCCGCGCAACGCCATGCGCGGGATCGATCCAGCGGAACTTCGGCTGGAAAATTTTTCCGAAGAAAAATTCCTGGAACGCCGCCTGAAAAATGCCGGCCTGATTGAAAGTTAACCAAGGACGCCAGTTGCTCCCGGAGAGAAATTTTCCCGGCGCATGGCCTGGGTCGAAAACAGGATCTGGTAGGCGAACGATTTATGGTTCGAAAGCAAAATGCCCCCAAACCGACGATCTCGAATTCGGTAGATCGATCCACAAGTACCGGCCATTCGCCGATCGGACTGGCCGCCGATCGGCGCTTCACCCCCCACTCGAAAAAACCGCTCGGCCTTCCCACCCGCGGAAAGACGGCGCCCAACCGGCTGCGCCCGACCGATACTTTTCTGGCGCTCTGTTTCCCCGATTTCATCCGGTCGCTTCCAGGGATCTATGTCGATTTGGGTTTCGGTCAATCTCCTTCCACAACCGTCGAGACGGCCCGCCGGTTACGCCACCTGAATCCCGGCTTGAGGCTCGTCGGCGTGGAGATCGATCCAGAGCGGGTCGCCTCCGCCCAACCCTGGTCCGGTCCGGGGTTGGATTTTCGTCTCGGAGGTTTCAACCTGCCGCTGGGCAAAGCGGAGCCTTCGGCGGTGATTCGCGCAATGAATGTGCTCCGGCAATACCCGGAAAGCGAATATGCCGCATCGATCGCTGTGCTCGCGCGATCCCTGACCGAAGACGGACTGCTGCTCGAAGGGACCAGCGATCCGCCAGGCCGGTTAATGGCGTTCAACCTGTATCGCCGCGAGGGGGAGATCCTCACCCTCGACTGGCTGATTTTCTTCGCGCGTTTGCGCCATCCCTTCGAGCCGCGGTCTCTCCAGGCGGTGCTTCCCAAAAATTATATCCATCATGCCCGACCCGGGAGCGGGCTGGACGCCCTCTTCGGCGATTGGGAGAAGTGCTGGCAGCGCGCCCGCGGCCGGGGCGGGGAAGACCGGCGGCTCCAATTCTCGCTCGCCGCCCGCCTTCTCCTCTCCGATTGCGGCTACTCCATAGATGCCCGCTCCACACTCCTCCGCCGCGGGTTTCTCCGGCTGCAATCCGTCCCATCGGTAGTCTGACACACATCGTCCGCGTAAAAAAGCGCCGGTCACCGGATTAAAAACAAAAGCGACCCGAACGGCCGCTCTTGTATATTCCCCAGGCATAAATCTAGCGCTTGCTTTTTTTGCCCGCCTTGGCCTTGCGCTCGCGGAGCATTTCTTTTTCCATCTTGCGGCGGAACTTCGCCGCTGTCTCGATGGCCGCCTTCTTCGACTTATAGAGATGGATGTAGAACCGCTTGTTGTGCACTTTCCCCTCGAGCTTGTAGTACACGCTCACAACCGGCATCAGGGTTCGACCTTTATTGCCCTTGGTATAGGTCACGCTGACCCCGTTGATCCCGGTCGAATTATTGCTCTGCGCCTTGGCGCGGTAAGGTGCACGATTTCGACGCGTCCGGATAATCTTCTTGGCTTTCATGGTTCACCTCGCTTGGGAAATCCTTTTCGGTTCCCAATTCCTTTCCCATTTGGATTGTCGGCCTAAAAAAACCCGAACTACATTGCCCCGTTTCCACCTCTCTTCTACGGTTTCGATAATAAAAAGCCGGGGTTTCCCCCGGCCTTCTTCATTCGGTTACCGTATTGGGAGCGGCCACTTCTCCTGCCGCTTCCTCCATCAACCGGTATCCTGTCCCGGCAGGGATAAGTTTACCGATGATCACGTTCTCTTTCAAGCCCAGCAGCGGATCGAGCCGGCCTTCGATGGCAGCGCCCGCCAGCACCTTGATGGTGTGCTGGAAGGAGGAAGCCGAAAGGAAGGAGTCGGTGCTCAAGGAAGCCTTGGTTACGCCCAGCAGCACCGGGGCCGCCGTGGCGGGCTGCTTCCCGTCGGAGAGCAGTTTCTCGTTGATGTCCTGCAAGCGGAAGCGTTCCACCAGTTCTCCCGGCAGGAAATCCGTGTCGCCGGCCGGACCACCTGCACTTTGGCCAGCATCTTGCGCAGAACAACTTCGAAGTGCTTGTCGTTGATATTCTGCCCCTGGGCGCGGTACACCTTTTGGATCTCGGTGAGCAGATATAGTTGGCAGGCTTCCCGGCCCTGGATGCGTAAAATCCGGTGCGGGTTGAGCGACCCTTCGGTGAGATTCTGGCCGGCCTCCACGCGCGAACCCTCGGCGATGATCAGCCGGGCGCCGCTCGGGATTTCGTACTCCGCCTCTTCGCGGTGTTCGTAGGTGATTACCACCTTGTGTTCCCGCACGCGGGCTTTACCGGCATGTTCGGCGATGATCTCGGCGTCTCCGCGCGTGGCCAGCACCACCCCGGCTTCCACGGCGATGTTGTCCTCGATTTTCAGGGACCAGTTCCCCGGCACCTGGTATTCGTCGCGGAGAATTTCGCTCGAGACGATCTTAATTGTGCGGTGCCCGGTTTCCGAGCGGTGGATTTCCACCAGGCCGCCGATTTCGGTAACAATCGCCTCGCCTTTGGGTTTCTTGCGCGCCTCGAAAAGCTCCTCGACGCGCGGGAGGCCCGAGGTGATGTCTCCACCGGCGGCGACGCCGCCGGTGTGGAAGGTGCGCAGTGTGAGCTGGGTGCCCGGCTCGCCGATGGACTGCGCGGCGACAATGCCCACCGCAACACCCATCTCGACCATGTTGCCGCGGCCCAGATCCAGTCCATAGCACGTCTGGCACAGCCCGTGGCGCAGATCGCACGTCAGCGGGGAACGGACGACCACTTCTTCCAATCCGGAGGCGGTGATGCGTTTGGCCTCTTCCATGTTGATGATTTCGGTTGGGCCGACGATCAGCTCGCCGGTATGCGGATCGACCACTTTCTGCGCCGCCACACGCCCGAACAAGCGCGAGTCAAACGTCTGTCCCGCTACGTCGTCCCGGCGGCGGATGTGGATGCCATCTTCCGTCCCGCAGTCGGTGTCCATGATGATCAGGTCTTGGGCCACGTCCACCAGGCGCCGGGTGAGATACCCGGCATCGGCCGTGCGTAACGCGGTATCGGCCAAGCCTTTGCGCGCACCGTGGGTGGAGATGAAATATTCCAGCGCGGTCAGGCCGTCGCGGAAGTTCGAACGGATGGGCAGCGGGATAATGCGCCCCGCCGGGTCCGCCATCAGGCCGCGCATGCCGGCCAACTGGGAGATCGGTCCGAACCCGCCTTTGGTCGCGCCCGAAAGCGCCATCGTACTTAGATTGCCGGTCGGATCCATGTGGCGGCGGACGGCGTCGGTTACTTCGGTCAGCGCCTTCTGCCACAGGTCGATGATGCGCTCGTTTTGCTCCTGTTCGGTGAGGAGTCCGCGGCGGTAGTCCTTCTCCATCAGCTCCTGTTCTGCCAATGCGCGGTTGATGATCTCGACCTTCTCGGGGGGAACGGTGATATCGGAAACCGCGATCGTCGTGCCGGAGCGCGTGGCGTATTGAAAGCCGATGTCCTTGATCCGGTCCACTACCTCGATGGTGGCGTCCGACCCGAGCACCTGGTAGCACTGGGCCACCAGCTTCTGGATCGAGCCTTTATCGAGTTTCTGGTTTACGAAGCGCATATTCTCCGGCAGAATCATGTTGAACAGCACCCGTCCGGCGGTGGTTTGCACCAGGCGTTTCTGGGCGCGGGCGAAGCGTTCGCCCTTGTCGCTGAACCAGGTCATTGTCTGCAAGACGATGGGGGAGTGGAGATCCAGTTTCCCCAACCGGTAGGCCAGTTCCACTTCCTCCATGCTGGCGAAGTGCGGCTGCTTTGCCAATTCCGGTATTTCCAGGCGGGGATCCGTAAGGGTCAGGTAATACACACCCAGAACCATATCCTTGGTCGGGCTGACGATCGGCTCGCCGTCGGCCGGTTTGAGCAGGTTCTTGGTCGAAAGCATCAGCGTCCGGGCTTCCGTCACCGCCCGTTCCGATAGCGGCAGGTGCACGGCCATCTGGTCCCCATCGAAGTCGGCGTTGAACGCGGCGCACACCAGGGGATGGATGTGAATGGCTTTGCCTTCCACCAGCACCGGCTCGAACGCCTGGATGCCCAGGCGGTGCAGCGTCGGCGCCCGGTTGAGGAGAACCGGCCGGTCGTGAATCACTTCTTCCAGGACTTCCCACACTTCGGGGCGTTCGCGCTCGATGAAGCGCCTCGCGCCCTTCACGTTGTTGGCATATCCGTAGGCCACGAGTTTGGCAATCACGAAGGGGCGGTACAGTTCCAGCGCCATCACCTTGGGGAGACCGCACTGGTAGAGTTTGAGTTTGGGGCCGACCACGATCACCGATCGGCCGGAATAATCCACGCGTTTGCCGAGCAGGTTGCGGCGGAAGCGGCCCTTCTTGCCCTTAAGCATATCGGAGAGCGATTTCAGTTCGCGGCGTCCGCGGCGGGAAAGCGCCTTGCCGCGCTGCGAATTGTCGATCAGCGAATCCACCGCCTCCTGCAGCATGCGTTTCTCGTTGCGCACGATCACGTCCGGCGCGCCCAGCTCGATCAGCCGCTTGAGCCGGTTGTTGCGGTTGATCACCCGGCGGTAAAGGTCGTTCAGGTCGGAGGTGGCGAACCGCCCGCCGTCGAGCTGCACCATCGGGCGCAGTTCAGGCGGGATGACCGGCAGCACGGTGAGGATCATCCACTCCGCTTTGTTGTGCGACCGCCGGAAGGCTTCCACCACCTTCAGGCGCTTGGAGGCTTTCTTCTTCCGCTGCTTGCTCTTGGTGGTGCGCACGTCCTTCCAAAGCGTTTCGGCCATTTTGTCCAGGTCCAGAGCGCGCAGAATTTCGTAAAAAGCTTCCGCGCCCATTTCCGCCTTGAACACCTGGCCCCAGCGCGTCTTCAGTTCGCGGTAGCGGCTTTCGCCGAGGAAGGAGAGCTGTTGGATCTCCATCAGTTCTTCGCGCTGCTGCAGCAGGGACTCTCGCGCTTCCTGGGTTTGATCCTCGATCTGGTTCCGCAGTTGGCCGAGCGTCTCGTCGGTTTCCGCTTTGGCCTTCTCTTTTTCCATGCGGATCTTTTCGATGGCCCGGTCGCGCTTTTCCTTCAGTTCGCTTTCAATTTCCTCCAGGCGCGTCTTCACCGCCTTCTGCAATACGGCGGTGTGCTTGGGGGCGACGGTTTCGCCCTTGTCGACGATCAGCGTGGAGGTTGGTTCGAATTCGATTGCTACCCGGATAGTGCTGCCCTGCTTTTCCTTTAACGACTGCTCCATCCGCTGGCCTTCTTTGATCAGCGGATCGAGGCGTTCGCTCACGTCTTCGTCGAATTTTTCCCTGGTGTGCTGGATCTTCTCGTCCAGTTCCGCGATGTGCTTTTCGTGCGCGATCTTTACCTGTTTGATCTTCTGGTTGATCTCGGCCCCTTGCTTGTCCTCGGCCTTGGCCAGATCGTCGTCGAGCCGTTTCAGCGCCTTCTGGCGCGCGTCCTCGTCGACGTGGGTGATTACGTACTGCGCAAAGTACAGCACCCGGTCAAGGTTCCGGCGGCTGATGTCCAGGAGCAATCCGAGGTAGGAGGGAACGCGGCGGGTGTACCACACGTGCGCCACCGGAGCCGCCAGTTCGATGTGTCCCATCCGCTCGCGGCGGACCGAGGAGCGGGTAACTTCCACACCGCATTTATCGCAGATGACGCCACGATGGCGGACGTTCTTGTATTTTCCGCAATAGCATTGCCAATCGCGGGTCGGTCCGAAGATTGCCTCGCAAAACAGGCCGTCTTTCTCCGGGCGTAGGCGCCGGTAGTTGATCGTCTCCGGCCGCGTGACCTCTCCGTAGGACCAACTTCGGATCGTATCGGGGGAGGCAAGGGATACCTTCAGCGAAGTTATGCCTTTGGCTTCCACAATTCACTCTCCACTAGAAGAACTGAGGGATTGCACCGTTCGGGATGCCATGTGGGTTAAAGCAGGCAAAACAAGCGCATGGGGCATCGCCCACGCGCTCGTCTTCTGGAGATATAGCTTATGGTGAGTATTTTACTGTTCGAATACCATTCGGTCAAGGGTTGGCATACTTTAAATTGAAGAGGCTGGCTTGATGGTGATTTAACTTCCTTTAATAATTGCCTTTTTCAAGGACAAAGATGAAATCGTAAAGGGTGCGTGTTCCTGAAACTCAGCCTTCCGAAATTGTCTTCGAATTCCCAACCTGAATTTCCGATAATCTCCTTCCCCGTTCGGCCAATTCGAGACATCCTCTTCTTTTAACTCAACACCTCCTCTTCCATCCCACGTGAACGGCACGACCAGTTTGCCAACCTCCGCCCGTCTCTTTATGAGGCCCGAAGTTTTTTACTCTTGCACGACGAGCGTTTATTCGACTCCCGGGAGCGGCACCTCCCGTGAGAAGCAAATGACGTGAATCTCCTCCGAGAAAGCTACCTCCCAGCAAACTCCACAGACAGGAATGTTCTTGCCGTCCGCTTTACCGGGCATTGTCTGGCGGGAACCTCCTGTCCCCGAATGGCGTCCTTATGAATATCCGCAGAATGCATTTCGGGAGGAAACTATGAGAAAACGATTCCCAATTCTCGTCTTTGTCATCCTGCTCTTTATCGTCCTGCTTGCCGGTTGTGCATTGCGCAGCGCGGCGACGAACGCTGCGCTTCATTTCCCCAAATCCCAAACCGGGGTTTCCATCGGCTCACAGGGGCCGTCCCAGGTCGAAGCGGGTGCTTCTCTCAGGGGCGACCAATCGGGTATGGAGCTGCCCACCATGGCGTTGGCTCCCGGCGACGAATCTTCCGCTTCCGGGAACACTGGCAGCGGTTCCCCAATGATTGTCAAACAAGGCCAAATCCATCTGCTGGTGAAGGATACCGACCAGTCGATCGACCGGCTGACGCAGATCGTCTCGGACAGCGGCGGATATATCGTCAGCAACCGCGTGTGGTTCGAACCGAACCAGGAAGCGAATTACAAATACGCCTCTTACACTATCGCCGTCCCTGTGGATCAATTTGAAAACGCCCTGCTGCGTTTGCGCGATCTTTCCCTCCGGGTGGTGGACGAAAGCGCCGGCGGGCAGGATGTATCCGAGGAATACGTCGACCTGCAATCGCGGCTGAATAACCTGGAATCCACTCGCGATCGAATCCGAGGTTTTCTGGACCAGGCACAGACCGTCGACGAATCACTTCGGATTAACCAGGAGCTGTCTACCATCGAGGATCAGATCGAGCAGGTAAAGGGCAGAATGAATTACCTTTCCCACCGGGCTGCGTATTCCACCATCACCGTGCAATTGGATCCCGAGCTGCCCAAGGTCGCCGTTCCCACGCCTGCGCCCTCGGATTGGGACCCCAGCCGCACGTTTGAAAAAGCCGGCAGCCTGGCCATCGAGGTGGCGCAGTTCCTGGTGGATGCAGCGATTTATCTCGCCGTCTGGCTCCCATTCGTCGTTCCCGTTCTTATTGTATGGGCCGTCTACCGAATCATTTCGCTAAAAAGGAAAACGACCTGACCTTCGCAGCACTTTTCAGCAATTTATTTCGAAAAAACCGCCGGCCATGTTCTCCGGCGTTTTTTTTAATGCGCTGGGTTATCCCCAACCCTGGAATGCATTGTGATTCAGATTCGAAAAGGAAAGTGGAATGTTATAATTTCCAGGTCAAGATCCCGGAGAATCCATATTAATGACTATAAACCGTTCAGCGATTGTAACTCGCACATTGGGGATATTTGCATGAAAGAGCTGTCGCCACAGTCAAAAGTTTTTCTCCGCGGAATCGAACTACTCCTGGCGTCGATTCTAGTGGTGGGAGCTGTGGCGTATCTGTTGATCTATCTCTATGTCGCCGGGATGCGCCTGCGTTATCCGTACGAACTGGAATGGATCGAGGGAGGTCTGGTGGATCAGGTCGGGCGCATTCTCGCCGGACAGAGCGTTTACGGCCCCCCCAGTATATCGTTCACTCCTTTCCTGTATACACCGTTGTATTTTTATCTGGCCGCGATCCCTGCCAAGATTTTCGGGACCGGCTTTTTCCCTCTGCGGCTGGTTTCCTTCTTCGCGTCCCTGGCGGCCATCGGGGGGATTTTCTGGATCGTGTACCGCAACGGCCGGGACTTGCTGGCCTCGATTCTCGCGGCGGGTTTGTTCACTGCTTCCTACCGGATCACCGGCGCCTGGCTCGATGTGGCCCGCGTGGATTCGCTCTCGATCGCTCTCCTGGTATTTTTCTGGCTTTCCATTCCGCGGAACCCGGGCCGCGGGCGGTGGGTATTGACCGGCGTCCTCGCCGCGCTGATGTTCCTCACCAAACAGACGATGCTCATCGCGCTGCTGCCGTTCGCCCTGGTCCACCTCGTCCAATACCGGCGCCGGGCGGTATGGATGGCGGCCGGATTTGTGATCCCGGTCGCAGCCGTGACGCTTCTCCTCAATCTCGCTACGAGCGGTTGGTATTCCTTCTACACCATTAACCTTCTGGCGCAGCAAACAGACTGGCTCTCCAAGGACATCATCATCGGCTTTTGGACAACCGATCTATTCCGCCATTATGCCGTCGCGATTTTCTTTTCCCTGGCGGGTATCACCCTCCTCTTCCGGCAGGCCCGTTCGGAATTCTGGAAATGGCTCTCCCTGCTGGCCGGGGCCGTGCTGTGTTCCTTTTTGTCGCGCATCAAAGAAGGCGGATACGACAACGTTCTCCTGCCCGCGGTGGCCATGCTCGCCGTGTTGCTGGGCATCGGTTGGAAGCGAGTGGCGCATAGCCTGACGCGCATTCCCTCACTGGCACGCTTCGCCGTTGTGATCGCCTTGATGGTCGCCGCCGGGTACCAGTTCTATCACCTGAGGTTCAACCCCCTGGACCAGATCCCCACGCCGGAAAACTACAGCGCCGGCCAACGGTTCCTCGAATATATTTCCAGCATCCCGGGCGAAGTGTACATCCCTTACCATACGTATTACGCCGCAATGGCGGGTAAGCCAACGTATGCCCACCAATCCGCGCTGTGGGACGTCCTGCGTGGTCAAACGGCAGACCGCGGGAAGGAAATCCTCATCCAATCGATCTCCGAAGCCGTCAACAACCATCAATTCAACGCGATCATTCTCGACGGCGCCGGGGAGTGGAATTTTCTCTACGGATTGGATTCAAATTATTCCCCGCAGCCGGAAATTATTCCCGCCGCTTCCTCCCCGGTACCGCTCACCGGATGGCAAGTCAGCCCGCAGACCGTCTTCCTTCCGGTTGCAGCCGGTCGCGGGAACACCCCATCTACTTCCTCTCCATTCGTTTTTAATGAACAACGAGCTTTGATTTCCTGCAATTCATTCCTTCAAAATTCTTCCATCTTCGATTGGATACTGAGGATAAAATTTTTTATGATGCCCACGTGTACTCAACGGGCATCCAAAGTATCCTTCAATTTAATGTAAAAATGTACGATCTAAAAATATCATGCTAATTCTTTTTAAATAGGGGGATGGCAAATCAGCATGAAAAATCCAGCTGTCTATATCATGGCAAGCCAAAGACACGGTGCACTTTACATCGGGGTGACAAGCAATCTAGTCAGTCGTGTTTGGCAACACAAGTCAGATATCCTGCCAGGTTTCACGAAGAAATATCAAATCCATCTTCTCTTCTATTATGAAGTGCATAAGACAATGCGGATGGCTATCTCGCGCGAGAAACAAATAAAGAAATGGAACCGTGCTTGGAAGGTAAGACTTATTGAAAAAAAGAATCCTTGTTGGGAAGATTTATACGGTAGGCTTTAGGGCTAATAAAGAACGCGTGGGTTTGATTCCCGCCAAAAACACGCGGGAATGACAGCGATCTTTATGTACGTCATGCCCGAGTGCACTTATCGGGCATCCACGAATTAGGAGATATTTCGCATGGGTTGGTTTTGGATTCCTGCTCCCGGCTTCGCCAAGGGCAGGCAAAAGACACGCGGGAATGACAGCGATCCTTATGTACGTCATGCCCGAGTGCACTTATCGGGCATCCACGAATTAGGAGATATTTCGCATGGGTTGGTTTTGGATTCCCGCCAAGTACACGCGGGAATGACATCACCGCTTGGCGGTGGACTCCGGCTCTATTCCTCTTCCGCACCCACCAGCCGTTTCCATTCGCCGTGGATGCCGTCCTCGCTCACCCCGTAATAGCAGCGGATGCCGTTCGGTGTGCGCTGCAGCAAGTCGTAATGTGATTCGCCGCGGTGCGAGCGCTTTTTCACCATCGCCAGATCGCCCTGCCAGGCGATGGCGTCCGCCGCGGGAAGTTTGTCGTGCTCGACGATCGCATAGTGCCACAGGCGCCGCGCGGAAGCCAGGGTGACGTTCTTGACCATGCTCCCGTTACGCAGATCGCGCACGGTGTAGTACCGCACACCGTCGCGTTCCTCGTAGGTCACCACTTCCACGCCGGTGCGGGGAGCTTCCACGCCGGTTGCAACCGACGGCGGCGCCTCGGGCGCGGGGGGCGCTTCAGGGGCGGGAGCGGGAGCTGTCCGCGGTTTTTGTTTGCGCTCGACGAGCGTCACAATTTCGTCGCGGACCGCCATGCCGGTCTCATCCTCGTCGCGGACGTAGATTTTGCTGCCTTCCACGGCGTAAGGCGGGTCATCCCCGCGCGGGACGATGACGCGGATGATTTGTTTACCGCCGGTCTCCTTCACATCCACCGTGGGAACCAGAGCCGGGGAAATCTTCCGTCCGATCTCTCGCTCCAGCAGTTCGACCGCTCTGGCGGCGTCGGGCACTCCCGCAGGTGGGCTCTTCGGATCCGGTCCGACTCCGATAAACAGCGTGCCGCCGTTGGTGTTGGCGAACGCGCAAACGTCGGCGATAACGTCGTACAGTTTGCCGCCCTTCTCCACCATGCTCTCATGGAAGCCCTGGACGATGGTCGGTCCTTCTTCGCGCGCGCTCTGGATGAAGTCGAACACCTCTTCCTCTTTGGAGGCGCGGTGCGCGCGCGTTCGCGAAAAATCGTTTCCCAGGAACAGCTCGTGCAGCGCGGAAAACGACAGCTCGCCCAGCAGCACGTCGGTGGCACGGTCCCCCACGCCCAGGTTCTTGCGGTTGGCGGGGTCGGCGCGCAGGCGGTGGCAGTCTGAACCCTGGATGCAGTGCATCCGCCGCGGATATTCCGGCTTGGCGCCGTTAAAGAAGGCCGCAGTGGAACGCCGGCCGGGCAGTTCGAGGTCGGTTACTTCGAGCGCATGCAGGTGCGGATCCTGGGTGTAGGCAATTTTGGTCTGCCCGCCAAAATCAAACCCCCGCATCGCCACGCCGTTGGTGCTGTTGGCGTGCGCTGCGATCACCAGCCCGCCCGCCTCGTCGATCCTGCGGTAGGCGGTGATCACGTCGGCGGTGGCGCCCACCGTTGAGGAACCCAGATCGATCTGCGAAGCCGGGATGTTCAGGTCCAATAGGATGTGTTCCATCTCCCGCACGCTTTTTTCCGGCGGGAAGACGGCCAACAGATGGAAACCGAGCGTGGCGGTGAACTCGAACCCGGGGAAGACGACCAGCCGCCCAAGCAACCGCCGGTATTCCTCGAGCCGCGAGTGTTCCTCCCCGGTCAGCCGGCCCCCCTTCTCGAGCATTTCGAGGAAGGCGATCTCCTCCGACATCCGGCGGAATCCGGCCACAGTATTGTGATCGGTGAGGGAGATAGCGGAAAGCCCCCGCGCTTCGGCGCGGCGCAATACATCCAGCATCGTCACGCCCGTCTCCTGGTAATCGGATGATGCGGGCGTATGGATATGCAGATCGAGCGTATACCACTGATGGTTTTTTCGGCTCATGGCTTTTTATAGGAATTTCTGATAGGAAACGGAGGAGGAGGGCTTCGGATTCTCCTCCTTGTACTTTTGGTCCGCCGGCGATGCCAGCACCGCGCGGAGAATCTCCAGCAGGTGCTCGGGCATGTAGGGTTTAACGATGAATGCGTTGGCTCCGTCGCGCAGGCATTCCTCGGACACGTTAATGCCGGACGTCATCACTACGCGAACCTCCCCCAGGGCGGGTGTTTGCCGAAGCTGGCGCAGGATTTGGATCCCGTCCAGACCCCCGAGATGCACATCGAGCAAGACCAGATCCGGGATTTTTTCCTCCGCCTGTTCCACGACGGGCCGCTTGGGATCGTACGACCAGACCTGATACCCCTCGATCTTCAGAAGGATTTGCAGCAGCATGTCCATGTCGTGGTCGTCTTCCAGGAGCAAAATTTTTGGCATCCTGTTCCTCCCGTTCCTCCCACAAATTCTTTCCGATCCTCCCGGCCGACCTTCCCTCGAGGGACGGCCGAGGTGTTATTTCTTGCGAGCTTTGTCGGTGATCCGTTTCGATCGGGGCGGTGGTTTTCCTGCATTTCCCCGCCCGGGTTTCCGGCCGTTACCTGAAGCCCCCGAGGCAGGCCGGAGCGCGCGCTCCAGCACGTCGTCCACCGTGTCGACCAGGACGATCTGCATATCGTTGCGCACCTCTGCCGGAATATCCTGCAAGTCCCGGTCGTTGCGGCGTGGGAGCAGGACCGTTTTCAATCCGGCCCGGTGCGCGGCCAGAACTTTTTCCTTCACCCCGCCGATCGGCAGTATCTTCCCGCGCAGGGTAATCTCGCCCGTCATGCCGATATCGGAGCGGACGGGGCGGCCCGTAATCAGCGAAACCAGCGCGGTGGCGATGGTGATCCCGGCCGAAGGGCCGTCCTTGGGCTGGGCTCCGCCGGGAATGTGGACGTGGATGTCGTGCTTGTCAAAATAGTTCGGCGGCAGATGGAGTTCCTCCGCTTTCGAGCGCACGTAGGAAAGCGCCGCGTGCGCGGATTCCTGCATCACCTGCCCCAGTGAACCGGTGAGCTGGAACCCGTGCCGGCCGGGCATCTGGGTGGCTTCGATGAAGAGCAGATCTCCCCCGATGGGGGTCCAGGCCAGCGCCGTGGCCACGCCGGGAATCGATGTGCGTTCCTGCACCTCCTCGGTGTAGAAGAACCGGATCGGCCCGAGATACTCCTGCACCTTCGCGGGCGTGATTTCCTCACGCATCTGCCGCCCTTCGGCCACGCCGGTAGCCACCTTACGGCAGATCGATCCGATCTCGCGCTCCAGGCTGCGGACGCCCGCCTCGCGCGTGTAGTTGCGGATGAGCATGCTCAGGGCATCGTCGGTGAACTGCACTTCGTCGGGATGCAAGCTGTTCTCGCGGATTTGGCGCGGGATCAAATACCCTTTAGCGATTTCCGCCTTCTCGCGCTCGGTATAAGAGGAAATGCTGATGACTTCCATCCGGTCGATGAGCGGACCGGGGATGGTTTCCATCTGATTGGCGGTGGTGATGAACAGCACCTGCGAAAGATCGAACGCCACCTCGAGGTAGTTGTCGCGGAATTCGCGGTTCTGTTCCGAATCGAGCACCTCCAAGAGCGCCGCAGCCGGATCGCCGCGGAAGTCAGCCCCCAATTTGTCCACCTCGTCGAGCATGAAGACGGGGTTGCGGCTCTCCACCCGGCGCAGCGCCTGCAGGATGCGCCCCGGCATCGAGCCGATGTAGGTGCGCCGGTGCCCGCGGATTTCGGCTTCGTCGTGGGTGCCGCCGAGCGAGATGCGG
>Ga0187886_1002551_pt1 | contig 14513 bp, 18 predicted proteins | sample June2016WEW_20_1_FD_133001 | JGI IMG/M metagenome (GOLD analysis project Ga0187886, IMG submission 133001) | Peatland microbial communities from SPRUCE experiment site at the Marcell Experimental Forest, Minnesota, USA - June2016WEW_20_150 | ecosystem: Environmental > Terrestrial > Soil >... | reverse complement strand
TAATCCCACATTGTCTCTTCTCCTTTTAGTTAGCGGATAGATTGTCTAGGAAGAAGGATAACACGGGATCTCAAAAAGAAAAAGCTCCGTGGAAAGAAATCCTCACGGAGCTTGAAAGAAACTACTTAACCATCAACCAGTTCCAAGCGTTTATCCAGAACTGTCTGCGAACTAACAGCATGACTAATCCGTAGGCCGACCCAACGACTAGTCCGAAGATTATTCCATAGGCCAGTCCGAGGATCAAGCCATAGATCACTCCGAAGGCCAATCCAGCACCCAATCCGCAGGCTAATCCGTAGATAAGCCCAGTGGTCCATTCGATGACCAGCCCATCCTCCAGTCTATCGAGGAGACCAATACCCAATCCGAAGATCGCCCCGCTAACTGGGGCACCGGCCCATCCTTGGGGAGCTGCTAGTCCAACCAAAAACCCGAGAATCAGCCCAGCAGCCGCCAAGAACATACCCTTCCTCACTACCCGCTCATCGGTCAACAAAAATACCGTGATCATTGACCAAATCGGAGCGATCAGGATATCCCACCAACGGGGAGCACCACCGAAGGGAAGAATGAAAGTCCATCCCCCTCCCATCTTAATGCTGGTAACAACCGGGATGCTGCCGTTAATGAGATACCAGCCCGCCCAAAAGAGGGCAATCAAGCCGGTAGTCACCAATGACCACCGTAAAGCCATCGTTCTCGCTCTCATTTCTGTTCCTCCTTTCGAGGATATCTAGTAGTTCACGGATAGGTTTTCTGAGTAAAAGGATAACACGGAGTCTGGAATAAATCAACTATGGGTTGACAGTCCTTGGCAGACCATTGCGGACGATGTTATAACCTCATGGAAAGAGATTCCCCAACCTTCTGCGTTCCAGACCTTGTAAAGATGGGACGAAAAAACCGCTTCCGGAGTTACCCAAAAGCGGTTCAATATTAATCAGCTAGTTGCCCCTTGAGAACTGAGAACATCGATCGACTCTCCTCGAGCGAAGATGTCATGATTCTCCGGCGTCCAAGGACAGTTGGGATGACAAACCTTGGAATGAATAGCAACCATCTCCCTGTCAAGTGCTTTATAAGCATCGTTGAAAACCTTCTTGGCATCCATAAGCACTTCCAAAGCCCGATCTTTAGCATCCCACGGGGTATGGATATATGTCTCCTCGGCCGCTTTCTTCTCCTCCCGTGCATCATCAAGATTTCTCTTTGCCTCCAGGAGTGCGGGAAGCAGTCGCTGGGGCACCCTGCGGATCAGAGTCTTGCAGAGTGCTCGCTTGCCTTTCGAACTGTAATGAGCATCGATTTCCTTCAACCTTTCCAGAATGTTATCAGTCCATCCAATCGGATCTCTAAGGTTGGGGTAGATGTGGGTAAAATACCCTTCCCGACCACCACGCAGTATCCGTCGATAGTCTCTGTCCACGATCTTCTCCTTTCGATAGCTAATAGCTAGCGAATAGATTGTCTAGGTAGAAGAATACCACTGAACACAGAATATTCAACTTGGAAAGAAAAATATCAGGAGCAAAACCGTCTGGCAGACCATTGCGGACGATGTTATAACCTCATGGAAGGCCGTTCCCCACCCGTCTCACATCCCGGCTCTTGCAAAGATCAATTAACAAAAAAACCGCCCCTGGGGTTACCCAAAAGCGGTTCAATATCGATCAGCTAACCTATCCCTTAAGAACTTTGATCGAAGTTCCTAGGAGAAAGATATTCTGATGGTTAGAACTCCAAGGACAGCGGGGGTGGTTCAGAACAATAATGTTCCGGGCATTGTAAATCTTTACCTGCCATTGCTTATCCTATATAGGTGAAAGGCATTCGTCTTCGACTGCCTTCCAAGATATGTGGTAGGATCAAGATTTTCAACACCACCTGTCATTTGGTCCGATGTGTAATTGAATGTCCACCTCTCACCATTAGACCACAAAAAAGAAAATTGTTGAACGCCCATGTTAATGGTGTCCCCGGCGAGGGTGTAAGAACTCACCAATCCCCATATTGGCCCGGTCAAGCCCAATTCCTCGGGTAAATTACTTGCGTCAAGATTGGCTGGATATTCAAAACCCGGTAAATATCGATCATCTAACATTTTATATGTAACTTCAGTCATTCCAAAATCGACCGATGTAATATCTCCCGAAATCTTATCGTAAGTCAATATCATCCAAGGTAATCCACTAATTTCGACAGCTGGTCCGATAATTATTTCGTTAACTGGTCCGATCATCCAAAGTATATAAAATGAATCGGGGAAAGTACCTTTCCAGTATTGAGTGCCCACTCTCCCACTGCTCGCATCAGGTGTAACTTGCAAATATGGGGTTGCTTCTGGAGGTACAGACGATGTTTGCACAACAGGGTTTGTAGACTGTGTCTGCGAGCCCGAGCCTGTTGCTGGTGTAGGCTGTATCTGTGGCTTTCCACAGCTAGCCATACTTACCAGCAGAACGAACGACAGAACAACTAAGGCAAAACGGTTAGTTTTCACGTCCACCTCCTGTAGATTTGTATTTCGTGCCGGATGAAATTAGTGCAAGAAGCTAAGCTTCTCTAGTCGATTTGTCTCCTTCCTTAAAAGATTGAGTTGGTAAGGTACAACGGATAGATTCCCTAGGGGGAAGAATAACACGGGATCTGAAATAATTCAACTATAGGACTCTGGCAGACCATTGCAGACGATGTTATAACCTGTTGGAAGAAGGCTACTGAATCGTTTTGTGTTCCGATTTTGACTTGACTCCCCAGATAAGTGACTTATAATAAACTTGGCACCTGCAAAACAGGTGACTATTTAACAACAGGAGGTGTGCGATGAACAAATCGCATGCTGCTGACTGGGCTCCGGATTCTCCGACGCCTGCTCAGCTCAAGGAGTTTTTCGCTCAGATTGGGTCTGGACGGATCACCAAGGATCGGCTCCAGCGTTTCCTTCGGGAAAGAGATTGGTTCCTCTTCACAACCTCAGCTCTTACCCTCAACGAGCTGATGGCAGAAAGCCGACATCCTCACGAAAGTGATCCTAGGTGGAAGGATGAACCTTTCGCCAACAAAACGGGAAAGGTGCAAAAGCTTCTTCTACGAACCTCGGCTGTCCCAAACTCGTTCTACCGGACTTGGGAAGAGCAACAGGAACTTCTCGCCGAAGGAGAGTGTGTTCTAACGACGCGGAGCCTGGTCGAGGGGATACTCACCTACTATCAAAAAACTGGTGAGAAACTTTTCTCCGATTGCTTGGTCCGCACCCAGGACGTTTACTCAAATGGCTCTCGGGCTATAGTTGAGTTCAGCGGAGAAAGGGTGTCCATCATTGAAGACTTTGAAAATTCACGCGGTCCGGGTCTCGGCTTAGCCGTCGCTCGGAAGCACATTTGAAACTCGAGTTCCTTAAACTCTCAAGCCCCCGGATGTTCTTTTTGTCCGGGGGTTTCTTTTTGGGTAATGTTTATCAGGGTAGAAATAATGAAAAAACCGCCTCGGGGATTACCCAAAAGCGGTTCAATATCGATCAGCTAACTATCCTTTGATACTTAAAACCTCGATCGACTTCCCTCGGGAAAATATATTCCGAAAGTCGGGTGTCCAAGGGCAGCGGGGGTGACAAACCTTGGCATGAATTTCATCCCACTCAGCGCAACGGCACTCTTCGTCAAATACCTCCTTAGCGGAGGAGTAAGCTTCTTCAGCAGCTTGATATTTGTCTCGAGCCCTGTGCTCGGCATCACTGCCAAATGGAGCATCCATGAATTTCTTTTGGGCTCTATCATAAGCAGCTGTTGCTTTCTCATATGCTTTCGCTGCCTTAAGAAGGGAGGGAGGAAGCAGTCGGTCAGGTACTCGCCGGATCAACGCTTTGCGGAGTGCCCGCTCCTCGAGATCTTTCTTGGCATCAATGAATCTCAACCTCTCCAAGATATCTTCCGACTGTTCAATCGGAACTCCGCTATGGTGGACATGGGTAAAGAAACCCCGCCTTCCACCAAGCCACAGCCGCAGGTAATCTGACATCGTCTCTTCTCCTTTTAACTAGCGGATAGATTTTCTAAGTAAGAAGGATAACACGGGATTGAAAATAATTCAACTATGGGTTGGAAGTCCTTGGCAGGCCCGGAGGGAGTCGAACCCCCAAAGCTCGCTCTGGAGGCGAGCGGTTTACCATTAGCCTACGGGCCTAAGCGATGTTCCTTATAGCTTAACCTCTTTATGTAAGGTGTACTTGCGCTCTTTTGGGCAGAACTTCCGCAACTCCAACGCACCTTGCGCAGTTTTGCTCTTCTTTACAGTGTAGTTACTTTGACCACACTCACTACACTTCAATCTTATAAATCCTTTTTTTCCTTTTGCCATCTTAACTACTATCCTACTCCACCAAAGCTTTTTTAAGTGGAGCCGACACCCGGAGTCGAACCGGGGACCTCATTCTTACCAAGAATGCGCTCTACCAACTGAGCTATGTCGGCACCTCTATTTAGGCTACCTGTTCAGTATACGTTGATTTATGCCGAACAAAGTGAGGTGGTGCTGGGGGAGGGATTCGAACCCCCGAAGGCGCAAAGCCACCTCGTCTACAGCGAGGCCCATTTAACCGCTTTGGTACCCCAGCGTCTCCCTGGAGCCGTCCGTCGGGATTGAACCGACAACCTGCTGTTTACAAAACAGCTGCTCTACCATTGAGCTAGGACGGCGACACTATAACAGTTTAACACGCACTTTGGGGATTCAGGCAACAAAAAACCCACCCAGTCGTCGGCACTTAAGCTGAGCTGATCCCACACAAAATTAAGTGGGTCCCCACAGTTCACAATCCGCAGATCGGAACGATTTTGGGGTCCCTGCAAAGCAGGTTTGAGGAATCGCTCACCGGCCAAAACGTACCAGGCAGGCAACTCCAATAATAGCAAGTAGTTGGGCACTTTTTCAAGTCCGCTGGTAAGAAGAATTAACTAAATTATCCCGAAAACCAAAAGCGCAGAAACGGTGATTAAAACTGCCCAAACCTTTCTATCCCAAGCCAAAACTTTTGTTCCATCCAAAATCCCCAAAGGCAAGAGGTTAAAAAGGGCAAGCCAGGAGTTAATTTGGTAGCTTGTACTAACTAGATCAATCGCATTCCCGCCGTAAAGCGGAAGAACAAGAGAGACACCGGCGTTGGAGAGGAAGCTGAAAGCCAGAGCAAGGAAGATATTAACTACTGCTCCCCCCGCAGCAACCTTGCCGTAAGTGTCGATCCGCGTTACTCCTCCAATTACAACTGCTCCTGGCGCGGCGAAAACAAATCCGGTAAAAGAGAGTAAGATGGACAAAATTAGGAAAAAATCGTCTGCACGAAACTCGGCAAAGAGATGGAACCGCTGGGCCAAAAACTTGTGCCCCAAAACCTCATGAGCAATGAATGCCACTCCCACGGTCAGTGAGTAAATCGCAAAAGCCCTTATCAGAAGAGGCAAGCCCAATGTGCTGATTTGCCCAAAACCCAAAGTTGCAATCGCAAACGCAAGGGAAATTGCAATCCAGGCCTTAATTAAATCCCGTACCTCCCCGACGGAAAACTGCATAGCATCAAAAGAGTAACGTATATATTGCGTATTCAGCAACCTATCCTCTAGAACGTGTGTTAAAATGCGACGTTATGTCTAAGCACACGCTTACTCTTGGCGGACGGAGGTGCGAGAACTGTGGAAAGGGACCTCGGGTCGGGTTCACAATCTCCCACTCCAGACTCCATTCCAAGCGAAGGTTCAAGGCAAATCTCCAAAAGCTCCACGGACACTGGTTCTGCCCATCCTGTTTGAAAAGAATCAAAACACAAGCGAAAAAACTACTTTAGCTCAACCTTCGCTCCAGCTCCCTCTAACTTCTTCTTCGCTGCTTCAGCTTCCTCTTTCTTTGCTCCTTCCAAAATTGGCTTAGGAGGAGCATCAACTAGATCCTTAGCCTCTTTGAGCCCAAGGTTCTGGTTAATCTCTCGAACAGCCTTGATTACGGAAATTTTATTCGCTCCAGAATCAGTTAGAACCACATCGTAAGAGGACTTCTCTTCTACAGGAGCACCCGCGGCTCCTTCTGCCCCAACGGACGCAACAGGTGCTGCAACAGCAGCTACTGGAGCGGATGAAACACCGAACTTTTCTTCTAGTGCTTTAACTAGATCGTTGAGCTCCAAAACGGAAAGCTCCTCAACCGCGTTAAGAATCTCCTCCGCTTTCTTGGAAAGTTTTATTTCTTTCTTTTCTTCTTTTGCTTTTTCTTCAACCATAGTGTAATGACAAGCGCCAAGCCGTATTGACAGGAAAATTAATCCTGTCCTACGTTACCTTGCCTCTTGTCCTATCTTTCACCCCCCTTCTTCTTATTAATCTCACCCAACACTGATGCTAATCTTCTTTGACATGAGGAAAGACTATAAACTAGTCCATATATTGGATGGGAGATCTGGGAAACTAGTTGGGCTTGAAGAACTGCTTTTCCAGGAAGAGCTGCCAAAGCCAAAAGCTCACTTGCGACCATCTGAGTTCTTTCAAAAAAACCCATCTTAATCTCACCTTTAGCCTTTTCTTTAAGAAAGGTAACTAGTACCTTCACACTCTCAATAGGGTCTGCAGATCGCGAGAACAATGCCGCAGTAGGACCACTGTATGCATCACCACCTGAAAGACCGGATTTATCCAAAGCCAATCTTAGAAGAGTGTTCTTAACTACACGGAAATCTGCCCCAATCTCACTGAGCTTTTTCCTGAGGGAAGTCATCTCTGCTACCGTCAACCCTCTGTAGTCTGAGAGAACGACTGCCCCCGATTGGGAAGCCTCCTCTACCAATTCTCCAACTTGTTTAATCTTTTCTTCTGCAACCATCGTTTATCCCAATAAAAATCCGGCCTAGCGCCGGGGTTCAATGCTAACTCCAATGAACAGCTGTTAACTTGAAATCCTCGGCAAGCGCTTTAACCCCTCACAGGGACTTGCTGTCTTAAGACAAGGGAAGGCTAGCATATTTCACACTTCCACGCAACCAACACTACCGTCACACAACAAAAGGGCTTAAACGAGTTAAAGCGAAGTCGGATCTATTCTCACTGAAGGACCCATGGTAGATGCCAAAAAGATTGACCGGATATAAGTACCCGTAACCTTAGGTGGCTTGATACGATTTAGTTCCGCAATAACCGCTTTTAGATTTTCTACCAAGTCAGAATCCTGAAAGGAAACTTTACCAATTGAAACATGAATAATCGGCTGAGCTTCGGTTTTAAGCTCAACTCTCCCTTTCTTGAGCGTAGCCACTACTGTTGCAGGTTTATCAACAACCGTCCCAGTCTTAGGGGTAGGCATCAAACCTTTAGGACCCAAAACACGTGCAACCTTTGCCAACTTGGGCATAAATGCCGGAGTTGCAATTACTGCATCAATCCCCGCTAGTTTGCCCTGTGCAATTTCCTCGATTGTAGCGTCACTCCCAATCTTATCTGCCCCCATTTCCTGTGCAGCCTTTGCTTCTTCCCCATCAGCGAAGACTAGTATATGAATACTCTTACCAGTCCCGTGTGGGAGAGCCAAGAAACTACGCAACTGATGCTCTTCTGGCTTACCTCCCCCCAACCCCAGATTAATGTGGGCGTCCACTGAGGCGTCAAAACCAGCATAAGAGGACTCCTTAACCTTCTTAACCGCTTCCTCTACGGGATAAATACGTTGCCCAGTCTTCTCTAAAGCGGTGCGATAGTTCTTCCCGCGAACCCTCTGACTACGCTTGACGAGCTTTTTGGAAGAGCGTTTCTCTGTCTTTGGCTCAGCGACAATCTTAGGAGTACTCTCCTTCACCTCTCCAACCGTAACTTGTTTGGTCTTTCTTCCCCCCATCAGCCAGCAACCTCCACACCCATACTTCGCGCCTGCCCCTCAACAATCTTCATCGCAGTTTCGATATCCTTTGCATTCAAATCTGCCATTTTAGTCTCAGCAATCTCTCGAACTTTTGCCTTCGTAATCGTTCCCACTTTCTCCTTAGGAGGCGCTCCAGCACCCTTCTCGATTCCAATCGCCTTTTTAATTAGAGCCGCAGTCGGGGGAGTTTTGATTACAAATGTAAAGCTACGATTATCATAAATTGTTACTACTGCCGGGATAATCTGACCCTTAAGATGGGCAGTTTTCTCGTTGTAGGCCTTGCAAAAGTCCATAATCGCCACACCATGCTGTCCTAGAGCTGGGCCGATTGGAGGAGCGGGAGTTGCCTCACCAGCAGGGATATTCAGTTTCAGAGTTGCTTTTACCTTTTTAGCCATTGCTTTTTAAAGACGAGAAACCTGCAGAAAATCTAACTCGAGCGGAGTTTCACGCCCAAAAACGGAAACCAAAACCTTAACCTTTCCCTTCTCCTCATCAATCTCTGCAACTTTACCCAAAAAGTCGGTGAAAGGCCCATCAATAACCTTGACTGTCTCCCCTTCCTTAAAGCGCAATTCAAACTTTGGCGCCTCCATCTTAGTGAACTTAAGGATTGCATCCACCTCATGCTGTAACAAAGGTGTAGGCTTAGCACCTACCCCCACAAAACCAGTCACTCCGTTAGTGTTCCGTACCACTCCCCAAGTAACATCAGAGAGAACCATCTGGACCATCACATACCCAGGGAAGAGACGCTCCCGAATCGTCTTTTTCTTTCCTGCATCAATGATAATTTTCTCCTGGGTAGGAACGAGAACATCCGCAAAATAGTCTTTAAGGCCAAGGGACTCAACACGCTGTTTAAGCGCTTCTGCAACCTTCTGCTCGTGACCCGAATAAGTATGAACAACGTACCAGCTTAGTTCCGCCATATTATTTTCCTACAAGTAGGTTCAACACCCGACTAAAAAAATAGTCCAACGCTGCTGTAAAACCAGCCACACCAAAAGTCACCGCTAAAACGGCAAGGGTCAGCTTCACGGTTTGGTTACGGGATGGCCAAACAACTTTCTTAAGTTCTACCCAAGAATCACTTAAAAATGTAACTACTTTCATTACTTCAACAAAAAACGACTCTTTGGCGAGTCGTGTCAAGTATAGACTAGCGAAGAAATGATCTCCTGTCAAGAGAAGGCCTCACACTTAAGCAGAATCAACCCAAACATCCAAGAACCTGACGACGGAAGAAATCGAGTGCTTTCTCTTTGACCGAAATTTCTTGAGGAAGAGGAAAGTTTTGAAAGTGGTTAAGATTGCCAAAACCTTGAAGAATTTTTTCTACTCCAAAAAGAATCTCAAACTCATCCTCTCTCAATTTCCCCTCCGTCAAGATTCCTTTTTTAAAGCGTGCAAGAAATTCTTCCTGCCAAGCAGAGTGAAAAAGGGAACGAAACCAAATGGTGGAAAAATCCCGCAAAGGATGCCCCCAACCGAGATTCTCCCAGTCTGATAATTTAAAGGACCTTCCACTAGCCAATATCTGAGAACCGTAAAATTCGTGATGCACGAGAGTAGTTAGATTCAAACGGTTGTAAACACCCCCAGCCCTATCTAAGTAAGCAGCAGTCCTCTTAAAGTTAAAGGTAGGAGTGGAAAAGAATTCCTTCCCTAATCCTTCCAAAAGTCTTCGATACGAAGACAAGTTGTAGACTGTCGCGGACAATTCCTTCCTCAAACCAGCAGGTACGTCAGCCGAGAATCTTCGCAAACTTTTCAGTAACTCAAGCGCCCACACTAAAGACTCCTGGGTAAAAAATGTATCCTTAATTAAAAAATCACTTCCTCCAGTATTTTGAGGATCCCCAGGCTCGACCCACCCCACCAAATACCAAAAACGTTTTCCAAAAACCTTCCCATATTTGTAAACTCCTGGAACCATTGAGCGAAGATAAGAAGGAGCACTTTCTAAAAACATTGCCTCTCGCTTAAGACCTTGGCTAGTCTTAGGAGTAGCAATTCCACATGGAGCCTTAAAAATAGCTTTCTTCCGATGCCACTCTCCCCCCGCGACTAGAACTCTAGGACCATTCTTGAAAATCGCTCTTGGCGTGAAACTAAGCTGTTGAAAGAGAGGTTCAAACTCAACGCGATAGTCTATCTTAGCTGGCAACTCCACTTTTTACTCCTTTGGAAGATTCCCCACCTAAATAGCCTTGCAATTCCTTAATACGATCGCGAAGAAGTGCGGCGCGTTCATATTCTTGGCTTTGGGCCACCTCCAACATTTCCTCCCTAATGTGGGCAATCATCTTTTCAAGCTCTTCTTTAGGAATAGTGGGAAGCGCCGCATCGGTGTGCATTCTAATCTCTTCATCTTCCGCCCGAGCAAGCTCCTCTACCTTACCCATCCTCTGCCATGCAAAACCGGTGGTAATAATTCCAAAATACAATTCCCGAGCCTTTTTCTTCGATTCTTCTGAAGCTCCAGGAACAGCAAGAATCGTCTCCTTTAGTTCAAAGGCACCCCGCTCAATCATCTCCAACGACCACCATGGTCTCGCTGAAGCCCACCAAAACTGATCGGAGTGAATAGCGCGATCAAGCATTTCTCTGGCCTTTCCTGGCTCCTTTGAAGCCAGAACCGTTTGGATCGCCAGATCAGTAAGCTCCCACTGCATCTTCTGGATCCCGTTGTCTGGATCATCCCAACGTGCAAATGGAATTTTCTTCTCCAGATCTTTCTCCATCAGCGCCCAAGTAGAAGGACGGGTTTCGATAATTTCAACCTGTGGAAACTTCTCAGGCAATTCCGAAATCAGAACCGTAGGAATCTCCGGTAGGGTAAGGAGCTCCATTAAGGCCCTATCCATCCCCGGCCGATGGTGGCCAAAAGTTTCTCCGTCCATTGCGGTGAGGAGATACTCATTCCTATTCACGCGCTCACCCAAATCTTCCAAGAAGAGTTTCCCCGTCCCCAACTGACCCGAAAGGATCTTGTAAGAAGTTGCCCTTTCTCTAAAGAAAATTGTTAGACCAGTTTCCTTCTCTTGGTAAATGCGGTCATAAACGATTTTTCCAGGAAAACTAAGCTCTTCAGCAATAATCCACGAGAAGCCCATCTCCTTAACCACCCTGGCAACATTAACATCGTAGGCCATTTCCGGAGGAAAGAAACCTTTAGTTTGGGCCAGATCACCGAAGTACTCGTGCAAAGTTTGGGCGTTGAGCTCAACCTGCCGCTTGATCTCTCCTTCCGGCACTTTTGGCAATAGGGGGTGGAACTTTGCCGATCCAGTAAGTTCAATCTGCCCACGTTGGAGAAGTTCCCCAACCGTCTCAATCACATCGTGATAGCCAAACTTCTCCCAAAGGTCAATGAGGACACCGTTGATATTAAAAGTAATCCGCGCCTTTGGATTCTCCCGCAGACCCCCCAAAACCCTCCGATAGGACTCTTTAGTAATACGGTCCACCCATTCCTTCTTCTGGGTAGGAGGTTGGTAGAAATGTAAGAAATTGGCCCAGTACATCTAATTATGATTTTACCCGATTACGGGCTTCCCCCCATACAATCTGACCCCCTCGGTCGTAATCTCTTGGTACAAGCTACGTGCCCGCTGCTCTGCAACTGTATCTCTTTCAGGAGTACCAAGAATCGCATCCAGCAAAAGCTTTGCACCCCTCTTGACCAATATGGGATGCCAGTAAGGATTATGAGAAGCCCACCAAAACTGATCGGAGTGGAGTGCTTTATCCAAAATATTACGGGCCTTAAGCCATTTGCGCTGCCCGGGCGTAGTATGTTCCTTTACCTGCCCATCCAACATTTCCATAGGAACCCGGTGGGCGTAACCCCCAACTACTGTCAGTGCTAGGCGATAAAGCTCCCATTGCTTAGGGTGCAGAGGGCTTCCAGCGTTGTCCCAACGGGGGTAGATCGTACCCCGCTTGCAATCCTCTGGAGAAGCCGCCCAAGTAGATTCCACAGGCTCGGTTTGTTCCCTCTTAGGAAACCGTAAAAGAAGGTCGGAAATAGTAGTGCTTTCAAGATTTGCATAAAGATCTTCCAAGACTTTGAAACCCCCCTTACGGTGATGACCAAAAGTTTCTCCGTCCATTGCGGTAAGAATGTAATCCTCCTTACCCAACTCTTTTCTCGCCCGCGTAACAAACTCCTTTGCCGTCGTTATCCAACCAAAGGCTACTGCTAAGGAGAGGTCCCTGTGCCGAAAGAAAACTTCCAACTCCGTCCCATCCAACTTGTAAACCCGATCGTATCGAACCGGCTGGGAAGAAGCGCAGCAACTTTCCAAAATAATCCACTTGTAGCCAAGCTCCGCGACCGCATCCCCTACCTTCTTTGCGTAAGCCATTTCAGGAGGGAAGAAACCCCCCGGCTTGTAAACGCCCCCGAAGAACTCGCGGTTAATCTCCTCGTTCAAGTGGACTTGCCGGCTAGTCTCCGAAAACGGAATCCGGCTCAAGAGAGGATGATAAGCCGCAGAGCCAGTCAACTCCACTTGCCCCCTCTCGGCAAGACGTCTTATACCATTAATTACATCGTGGTACCCCGCGCGAGCAAGCTGCTCGGTGAGAGAAGCACATATATTAAGAGTCATTTTAGATTTTGGATTTCGCTCTAGAAAGGAGACTAGGGGAACATAAGATTCTTCAGCAACTTTGCGCAGAACTTGAGGGAACTGGGTAGGAGGTTGGTAAATATGAAGGAGTGGAGCCCAAATCATTCTTCCAAAGGTGCAAGTTTCTCTTCCTTACTAAACTCTCTCCGCTTTAGCTGGATAGCCCGTCGATAAAGATCTGCATACTTTTTCGCTGATGCCCTCCAGGAAAAGTCGGCAAGCATCGCGCGCTTAGTGAGTACCCGCCAAACATCAGGATGCCGGAAATTCTCATAAGCCCGCACAAGCGCCCCGAAGAGAGCCCAAGGATTGTAGTCCTGAAAAACAAAACCCGTTCCCGTCTCTCTAACCGGGTCAAAATCTAACACCGTATCGGCAAGCCCACCAGTCTTGCGTACAACGGGGATACAACCGTAGCGCATCGCTTCAAGCTGCACCAACCCCGCCGGTTCAAAGCGTGACGGCAATACGAAAACATCTGCGCCGGAGCTAATCAAATGGGGAAGGGTGTAATTAAGAAGCAGATGCGTTCCAACTTTCTTAGGGAATTTCTTCTTTAATTCTTGAAAACCAGTAACATACCTTCCTTCCCCTCCCCCCACCACAATAAACTGGGCATCCAATTCTGAAAGGAAGGGGGGCAACGCCTCCAAAAGAATATCAATCCCTTTTTGATCGGTAAGTCGCGACCAAATTCCCAAAACAAAATGCTCCTCCCCCTCGGGTAAGCCAAACTCCCTCTGCACGATAATTTTGTTCTTCAACCGCTGCTCTATCGTACGTGCGTCAAAAGGAGCAGGAACATTCGGATCAGTCTTCGGATTCCACTCATCATAATCAAGACCATTTATAATCCCGAAGAGTTTAGAGCGCACCTCCAAGAGGAGCTTATCCAATCCTTCCCCATATTCTGGTGTAAGAATTTCGCGGGAATATGTTTCCGAAACAGTATTAACTGCATCGGCATAAATAATGCCGCGCTTCATAAAGTTTTGCTTTTTGAGCCGTTCAGAAAAGAGGGGGGCAATCGGGGATTTTCCATCATCAGAATCAAGTTCGGAAACTTGCTTGTGATCAAACATTCCTTGGTAAAAAAGGTTGTGGATTGTGAAAACAGAGGCGATTTGGGACAAATCGGAACTTTTTGCGTAAGTAGTCTTTAGGAAGTTCGGCAAAGCTCCTGTCTGCCAATCGTGAGCATGAACAATTTGTGGCTTCCACTCAAAGTGGCGCAAGAACTCTAAAGCCCCCCGACAAAGGAGCACGAAACGAATGTTGTCATCGGAGTAACCGTAAACATTAGCCCGCTTCTCGTAATACTCCATATTCTCTAGAAAATAAGTACGGACTCCGTCCTCTCCAAGATGGGTCTTGACGTTGCAAATAAGCTCCTTTGGACCGTCACCCTCAGCATCGGTATAAACCTTAAGGCCTTCTACCAACATTTCCATTGGGTACTCCTCTTCGTTGATAAACCCGTACTTAGGCATAAAAAGACGGACGTCGTTGCCCAACTCCACAAGTTCCTTCGCCAGGTAGGCCCCCACTCGAGAAACTCCCCCAACTGAAGCGTACGGGGCAACCTCAGGCAAAACCATCATTACCTTTACAGGTTCAATCGGACGGGTCGTGGAGATAAGCTTAGTTAGAGGCTCAAGAAGAGTAGTTATCCTTGTCTCGGTCATCTCAAAAGATTATTGCATAAAAAACGAAGGGTAAACAAAAAGAAAAGGCCCCGACGCACGAAAGTCAAAAATCGCACGTGAGGCCTGGGCAGATTGGACAGATCAGTCTTTTCCCTTCTCAATAACGAGACAAGAGTCCCCCTATTTCAGCGACATAACACCCCCGCACAATAACGGGAAACGAGCGCCACTGAACTATTAATTTTTGCAGGTGCTTACGACGAATCAACTCCTTCTCTACTTCCAAGTTAGCAAAACCGATAACTTGAAGTCAAGGGGATAAAACCGAACT
>Ga0187886_1002550_pt1 | contig 14513 bp, 18 predicted proteins | sample June2016WEW_20_1_FD_133001 | JGI IMG/M metagenome (GOLD analysis project Ga0187886, IMG submission 133001) | Peatland microbial communities from SPRUCE experiment site at the Marcell Experimental Forest, Minnesota, USA - June2016WEW_20_150 | ecosystem: Environmental > Terrestrial > Soil >... | reverse complement strand
AATCTGTGGGCGCTGCTCTACGTCATCCCGTATGCGTTAATGGCGCTCGGCGTGGGATTGATTTTGGGCTCGCGCTGGATTTGGGCGCGGCAGATCGTCTCGGTCCTGGTCGTTGGCGGGGCGATGCTTGCGGTCGTATTCGCCGCGGCGCTGCGATGGACCACGCCCCCCAACTGGGGATGTGTCTGGACTGAATCCCCGTTCTTGAGTTGTACCGGCGTAGGCGGGTCGGTCCGCGGATCGGGTGTGATCGTCTCGGAAACACGAGACGTTCCGGTGTTTGACGGTGTGTCGATCGATTATCCCGCCGCCGTCACGATCCGCCAGGGCGATGTTCCTTCCGTCACGGTGGAAGCCGACGACAATCTTCTGCCCCAGCTGACCACACGCATCGTCGATGGCACACTGCATATCGAGTCGGCAGGAATCGATTGGAGCCGGCGCGTGACCCCCAGCCGGGAAGTGCGGATCGACCTGACGGTAAAAGACTTGGGTCGGATCGATCTCTCTTCAGCCGGGAGCGTGAAGGTCGAGGGTTTAAATACCGTCGCGCTGAGAATATCCGTCAGCGGCGCCGGAAGCATGACCCTCTCGCAATTAACCGTTCAATCCCTGACGCTCGATTTAAGCGGGGCGGGATCGGTCAACGCCGACGGCACGGCGCAGACAATCGCACTGGACATCAGCGGGCTGGGAAGTTTCAACGGCGGGGCGTTGGATGCGCAAAACGCGACCGTGGATATCAGCGGCCTGGGCAGCGCCACCGTATGGGTCAAGCTCCATCTGACGGCCAATATCAGCGGGACGGGTTCGGTGAGTTATTACGGCTCCCCGCAGGTGAACAAGGACGTCAGCGGACTGGGCAGCGTCCGCAAATTGGGAGACAAATGAGCGTTCCTGCTCCCAGCCGCAATTCTTCGGGGAAAAGTCGAAACCATGAGCGTGGGAATATTCCTCGATAAAGAACATCGTCCCACCGAAAAGGAAATCGAGCGCGCCCTGGGGAAGAGGTACGGCCTGTACCAGGCGCTGATCGATTTCATGAAGCGGAGTTACCAGCTGGATGGGGAACTATCGTACGGCGGGAAGAATTACGGATGGAATTTATGGTTTCGAAGGAGCGGGAAAACACTGCTTAATCTATTCACTAAGGATGGGTTTTGCATTGCCCAGGTTGTCCTTGGGAAGGAACAGATCGAAAAAGCCAAGGTATTGAAATTGGGGAAGCGTGTGGCGGAAGTGTTTTCGAAGGCGTCGCAATTCCACGACGGGCGCTGGCTGTACGCGCCCGTCAAAACCGTGAAGGACGCAAAGGATATTCAGGAACTGGTCGCGCTGAAGCGGAAACCGTCGCCGGGATGAAATACACCGCCAAAGTTCTGCTGCAACACCGAAGGCATCGGAAAGCCAGGGTGGGGAATGCTTGAGGGAGCCGCGGCAACGTATAATTGCCGGATAAGGATACCCGAAAAAAATGTCAGACGCCGAGAAAACCCCGTCAATCTACCCGTGCGTTTTTCCGGTCAAAATCGTCGGCGAATGCTGCGACGAATTCGAATCCTCCGTTCTATCGGTGATGAAACACTATGTAGTGGATTTAAATAACGAACAAATCGGCAGAAAGTCGAGTCGGGGTGGAAAATATCTGTCATTGACGATCAATATTATTGCAAAAGACCGGGAATATATCGAGAAACTGTACAAGGAATTAAATGCCTTGGATAAAGTGATAACGGTGATTTAATTTATAAAAACCGGTAAATGTTTTTTCCCGGCCAAATGTTCTCGGGACAAACAAACGGCGGCTTTGTTCATCCAGAACAGCTAATAAAAACAGGGAGGGAATTTAAAAGCTGGCCGTGGTAGGTGGTAAACCCATGCCGGGTGAAAATTAACCGATTAGGTCCGATTTCGTCGAAGGAGTTGTGGACCACCGGTCAATCGAGGCTGAAAAAGAGCCGGAAAGTCCGTTTGTGCACAATTAATGGTGAAGAAGTCGGTACGGGAAAGATTAAATGTGGGTGCTTTTAGTTGGGGGCTAACAGTGTAGAATATTGGTATGATTGGTCTATCCGGCGGAGCGGGTGTATGCACCCTCCAGCCGATGAATGGAACGATGATGAACAAGAGCAAGGTTGTTTTCGGCGGGGATGCATCATGAGCGAACTGGTGTTGTTTCGATGTCAAGCGTGTAAAAAAGAGTCGGTATATCTGTGCGAGGACCTGGAAGAGCCGTGCTATTTGCAGCATTGTACCTACGAAGCCATCGAAGTATGGTGCCCCGTTTGCAAATGCGGATTTACGTTCTCACTGACCAACGGCGAACACCCCTCCAATTGGACCTGTCCGGATTGCAGGAACAATTACCAGCTTCCGATCGATTTGTACACGAATCCGATGCCGCTCCTGGATCCATCCTTCATCGAGAAATTCCGCGATAATTACAAATTACGGGAAAGCGAGTAAGCTGAATCCTCCTTATTATTATCGTTGGTAAATCGTGAAACCCGTCAATGCTTAACCGCTTAATTCTTGATACGTTTATTCCAAATTGTCCAAAATCAACAGGTTGCGCGGACAAGACTGTTTTTGGTTGCCTCACTCAACTATATCTATTTCCACATCTCCGTTAAACCAGACAATCGTTGGGTAAATCCCGGAGTCATCAGCCGATGGATCACGATATAATGCGCCGAAGGAAGACGAATTTTCGGCCAAAGATTTTTCCCGCGGATCGTCTCAAGGAGTCGACGATGCCCGATGTGGAACTCTCCGCGGAAGCGGAACGGCTTTTAAAGGATTTGCAGCAGGGCGGGCTGGCGTTCAACCGCAAGGAAGCGGTGGAAAAAATTGCGAAATTATCCGTTAGCAATGAGGCGTTGGTGACCGCATTGATCCAGGCGCGCGAGTTCGACGACAACGAAGCGGTGCGTACTGCGGCAGCGGAAGCGCTACAGGCTCCGGCGCATAGAACGATCCTGGATAATGCCCCCGGCCTCGAGCAACGGGCAAGCGTGGCGCCGAAGAAGAAGGTTAATTATTCCCTGTTGGGAATCCTATCCTATGCGATCGCTATGGTCTCTATTTTTCTCGTGTACCTCGATCTATTCATCGTCGATCCGAAAATTTCCGGCATGGCGAATCCGTTCGGCCTGGGGGTTGGACCGGCGATCGTCAACGGCGCCATCCTGCTGGCCGGTTCATTCCTTCTGCCGCTGGCGGGTTTGATCATGGGGATGATCGCGCTGCGGTCATACGAGCGAAAAAATATCTTCGGCGTGATCGGCCTGGTGGGAAATGCCTTGATCCTGGTGGCGACTGCTTATTCGGTAATGTCCAGATAATAAATTCCCGCCGGAGTGGATCGGCGGAAGGCGGAAGGCGGGGGTTCCAGCCCACCGAACGCCGCGGAGGACCGATGAAAGAAAATGAATTCACGTCCTGGCTGATCGGCGCAGAAACGCCATCCATCCGCTACGCCACGTTGAGGGATCTACTAAATTTATCCGAATCCAACCGGCGCGTCATCGCCGCCCGGCGGGATATCCTGCGGCAGGGTCCTGCCCCTGCGATTCTTTCCCGACAGACCGCGGCGGGAAACTGGAAGAACGAACGCAGCTATTACACGCCGAAGTATTTCAGCACGCATTGGCGCATGTTGCTGCTGGAAGAGCTGCGCGCAGACGGAAGCGATCCGCGCTACCGCCAGGGAATGCGGTTTATGCTCGAGACCACGGCGGAAGAACTCGACCGCCGGCTGCAGGAGAACAACTTCGGATCGTCCTGCTTCTGGGGCAATCTCCTCCGGTATTCGCTGCGCGCGGAGCGGGCGGGCGAACCGAAAGTGGAAAACCTCGTCCGCCTGCTTGTGGGATCGATCCAAAGTGAAAATTGCCGTTGTACGCATAACTACGGCAAACCCTGCGCGTGGGGCGTCGTGCGGTCCCTCTACGGTCTTGCGGCGATTCCCGCGCCGCGCCGTTCGCGCGAGGTTCGATCGGCCATCGCCCATGGGATCGACTTCCTCACCGAAGACGGCCGGCTGCTACGGGCCGGTTATCCCACGCCGGGGAACCGTCCTCCCAATCCGCTGTGGTTCAAGCTGAATTTCCCGCTCTTCTACCAGGCCGATCTTTTATTCACTCTGCGCGTGCTGGGGGAACTGGATGCGCTTCACCGCCCCGGCGTGCAGCCGGCTTTGGATTGGTTGGAAGGATTGCGCGGCCGGAACGGACGGTGGCGCGGGCGAAGTCCATTTCGACAACGGACCTGGAAGCAGCTGGGCGGGCGGGAAGAAACAGAGCGCTGGATTTCGCTGCAGTCCGCAACGATCCTGCGCCGGGCGGGGCGGCCTGCCGCAACCGGGCCGGCGGCTTGACGGAATCTTCAGCGGAAGAAGAATCCAGTCCGTCGCCGGAAGGTAAATAATCGATGAGAATCGGAAACGGTATTTCGCATCTGTGAAAAATATTTCCATCACTCAAGAACGGCCCGATACGGCCGACGCCGCCGCGTTGGTGGTCGAACTGGATGCTTATCTAATTCCCCTCTATCCCCCCGCCAGCCATCACGGATTAAACGTCGACCAATTGGTCAAGGGGAAGGTGGCCTTCTTTGTACTGCGATGCGGCGGCGTGCCCGCCGGTTGCGGCGGGTTGCAATTTTACGACGGCGAATACTCGGAACTCAAGCGCTTATATATCCGCCCGGCGCACCGCGGGAACGGGTTGGGAAAAATCCTGCTCCGGCATCTGGAAGCGTATTCCCGGGCGCAGAAGATCCCCGTAGTCCGGCTCGAAACCGGAATCCTCCAACACGAAGCGATTTCCCTTTATGAAAAATCCGGATACCGGCGGATACCTCCTTTTGGGCCGTACACGGAAGATCCGCTGAGTATCTTCTATGAAAAGCGCCTCGCGTGAGAAGAATTGGAGGAGGGACTCGAAAGGCTGCAACCGGGATCGCCGATGATTTGAAGCCGGGATCTGCGGTATTTTGCAGCCGGGATTGGTGGTTCTTTGTGGCCGGGATCGGCGATCCCGGCTACAATTATTTGGTGGATGGGTTTGAGTCGAAGCGAAACGAGAAGAGGGATGATGACCGGAGAAACGGAGCTGAAAAAGTTGATCGCCAAAATGCATCCCGTCCTTGGCGAGTTCCCCTATGTTTTTTGCACGTTGAAACTGGAGGATACGAACCGGCTGCCGTTTGCACCGTTTGGGATCTTCCGCGAACCGGAAGGCATTACACTGATCGCCACCGAGCGGCAGGCGCGGGATTCGAATTTACCGTTTGAATCAACCTGGGCCTGCATCACCCTGACGGTCCATTCCTCGCTTCTCGCCGTCGGTTTCCTGGCCGCGGTCCTTGACCGGCTGGCGCACGCGGGTATCAGCGTGAATCCCGTTTCAGCGTATTATCATGACCATCTTTTCGTCCCCTGGGAAAGCCGGCGAAAGGCGATGGACGCGCTGGAAGAATTGAGCCATACTCGTGGCGTGAAATCGCCGCACCGAAAAAAAAGATAATTTTTTCTCGGTATGCAGATTCCACCGAGGAGGAAGCCGATGGGGTCGTTCTCGCAGGAGGATCAAATCCTCGTCTGGCAGGAAAATCAACAAACCGTCTGGCTGCAGCCCTGGGGTGTCGATGGGCTGCGGGTGCAAGCCACCCTGGCCGGCAAGCGGCTCTCCCTCCCGCAAGCGTTGCTCGAACCCGCCGCAAGGACAAAGGGCACGATCGAACGTGGACAAGAGATGGCCGTCCTTCGTAATGGATCGATCTGCGCAAAAATCTCTCGCGGGCGGAAGGTTTATCTTCCGGCGGGAACGGAATGGACGGACGCGGAAAAAGGAACGCCGCATCCGGGAGGAGAATGGCGCAGTGGCGAGGCGCCCCTGGAGCGGGTGCCGGTCTTCCTCAAGAAGGGGAGCGGTCTGGAGAAAATCTTCCGGCCCGGGGAGTAAATGTCGATCGGCGATTGGGAGCGATTCGTTCGCTGTCCTAAGGGAAAGGAGTGACCATGGAGGTTTTTGACGTCGTCCGCACGGTATTGGCTGTACGCAGCTTTCAGGATAGACCGATTCCAAAGGAGACCGTTCAGCGGATTGTTGAAGCCGCGCGGTTGACGGGCAGCAGCAAGAATGCCCAGCCCTGGCACTTCATCGTGGTGGAGAACCGCGACACGCTTCGCCAGCTGGGCGGAATGCTGCGCACCGGGCCGTACGTCGCCCAGGCGCCGCTGGCTGTGGTCGTGGCAATCGACAGGACCGTCTACGCGGTATCCGACGCCAGCCGCGCGGTCCAATCGATGATCCTGACCGCATGGTCGGAAGGGGTCGGCTCGAATTGGGTTGGGTTTATGAAAATCGACGAGCTGAAGCCGCTGCTGAATATCCCGAAGGCGATGGACGTGATCGCCGTAGTCCCGTTTGGCTATCCACTCCGGACACTCGGCCGGGGCAAGAAGCAGCGCAAGCCGGCTTCCGAGGTGATCCACCGTGAAAAATTCGGCGAACCGTTTGCCTGACATCCGGGTTCGGACCCAATCTTTCCGTCCAAAAAGGAATCCACAAATGAATCCCGCGATCAAATTTTCTTTTCTCTTTTCCGTGACCATACTGCTGGCTTCCTGCAGCAGCGCGGCCGCAAACACGCCGACCGTTTCGGTCGCACCGACAACCGCGCCCACGGAAACCGCGACCACCGCATCGCCTTCCGGGATCACCCTGACGTACGGCGACAACGCCCAGGTGGAACTGGTCATCCCGACGGGCCGCCACGTCTACATCGATATTTGGAATACGAGCTTTTTAACCAAGCAACCTTCGGCCGACGATGTTCTCCTGACAACCCACATGCACCCCGACCACTACGACAGCGCTTTCGCCGGATCTTTCCCGGGCCAAAAAATCATCATGGCGATGGGGGATGTCCGATTGCCGGATGTTAAGGTAACCACGATTGCATCCGCGCACCTGCCCACCGATCCGATCAGCGCGGATGCGGCGACCGATTATATTTTCGTGATCGAAACGGGCGGCCTGCGCATCGTGCATTTCGGCGACATCGGCCAGGAGAAGCTGACCGACGAACAGCTCGCGACGATCGGCAAGGTCGATCTGGCCGTCACCCAATTCAGCAACAGCTTCAGCGATATGAATGCCGCCAATCGCAAGGGGTTCAACCTGATGGACCAGGTGAAGCCGCGGCTAATCATCCCGACCCATTCCGATAAAAGCACAATTGAAATCGCGATCGGGCTTTGGACCGGGTACTATTCCGAGTCGCGGACGGTCGCGATTGCCCCGGAGAGGCTGACCGAGGCGACGGCAATTCTCATCCTGGGCGATCCGGGATTGGTCTCGGCCTATGCGAAAATATACAACCTGAAGGTCTGGAGCTAAACAAGCGGGCCGATCGTAGCTGGTGGTTGAAGAAGGTTGGCTGGGACATGTCGCCTTCTCAGGCGGATATTTTTAACACCGTCCGGAAAATGGAATTATCGGACTGCGTCGTCATCCTCCATTCCTCGCTGAAATCTTTCGGCTATGTGGAGGGAGGGGCGGACGCGATCATCGATTCCTTCCGGAATGCGGGTTGTACGCTGATCGTCCCCACTTTTACCTACGATTGCCAATTGCACCCGCCGCCCGACCGGATGATCCTACGCAATGGAATGGACTCGACTTATATCGCCGAACGGGACAAGGCTCATGCGTATGACCCGAACGAAAATAGGATCTCCCGCGATATGGGGGCAATCCCGGCGGATCCTCCGCCGTCCGGAACGGATTCGCGGCGGGCATCCCCTGAATTCGTTCGCGGGGGTCGGACCGCGGGCTTCCGAATTGATCGGATCTCAGGAGCCCTTGAACGTCTTCGGGCCGATGAAACAAATCTATCTTGATCTTTCAGCGCGGATCGTTCTGGCCGGCGTTGGATTGACCAAAGCCACGACGGTGCATTTTGCGGAAGAACGCTCCGGCCGGCGGCTGTTCCGCCGGTGGGCGAAAATGTCCGACGGAACGGAAATCGAGGTGGAAGAAGGCGGCTGTTCCGAGGGATTCGAAAATCTGGCGCCCTATGTGAAAGCCGCTGAAAAGCAGACCAAGGCGGGAGAGAGCCTCGGGCGGATTTTTTCCTTTCGAGAGTTTCTCGATGCAATCGTCCGGGTACTTCTCCAAAATCCGTCCATTACGCATTGTGAGGACGGAAATTGCGCCCGGTGCAACGACGCGGTCCGGAGCGGACCGCCGCTTTGAAACCCAAGGAGAAATGGGGGGAGAAAGAGGAATAGCAGCAGAGTGAGTTGGGGTATTTCCGCATCGGGTAGAATCTCCCCGTGCGATCCGCGAGTTTTTTAAAGAAGATGAATCCAATCCTATGGAGGCGCATTCATGGACAGAGCGGAAATTGCGGTTGACACGATGCGGAGCGGGTTTAACTGCGCCCAATCAATGGTCAAGGCGTATGCCGCGGAATTGAATGCGGACGAGGCCGCGGTGGTGAGAATGGTGGCTCCTTTCGGGGGCGGGATGGGCCGTAACGGCTACGTCTGCGGCGCGGTTTCCGGCGCGGTGATGGTGATCGGCGCCCGGTTCGGCAACGCCGATGCGGCCGATACCGCCGCGCGGGACCGGGCGTATGCGGCGGTGAGCAAGCTTCTGGAAAAATTCCGGGCAGAGCATCACACGGTGCTCTGTCGGGAATTGATTTCTTTTGAAATAAACAACCCCGAGGGATATCAACGCGCCCGGGAGGCGGGAGTATTCCAGAACCGGTGTCCGCTGTTCCTGCGCTCGGTTGGAAAGATATTGGATGAGATTCTATCTTCGGCCGATTAACAATTATTGAAAAGAGGTAGAATTTTGCGCGAGCGAACCCGACCCTCCTCGGTCCCCCCATTTTCCAAAACAAAATGGGGTGATGAAAGGGGGATAGACGATGATTCCATTTATTTATCCATTCCCTTCGGGTAGAATGGGCCCTCCGGAGAGCATCCCCCGGGGGTAAAAGAATTCTCCGATATTTTATTTGGAAGGCATTTGAAAATAAATGATCGAACAATCTCCCACCCCAGGTTTTCGATTCGTCCCGCGCACCGGCGTGATCTACGTCATGCACGAGGCGATGCAACTCGGCTTCTCCTATGACGGCCCGGAATGGGCCAACCTCGGACAGGGTTCGCCGGAGACCGGCGAGATTCCGGGCGCGCCGCCGCGGATCGAGACCATTACCATTCCCGCGCCGAATAGGCAGTATTCGCCCATCGAAGGCAACAGCGCGCTGCGCCAGGCGGTCGCCGATTACTACAACGACCGCTACCGGCGCGGCAAGGCTTCGCAATACACCGCGGAGAACGTCAGCATCGCCAGCGGCGGCCGGATGGCGCTCACCCGTCTGGCGGCGGCGCTCGGAAACATCAACATGGGGCATTTCATCCCCGATTACACGGCGTATGAGGAGTTGCTCGGAATCTTCAAGGCCTTCAGCGCCATCCCCATCTTGCTGGAGGCCGGCTGCGGGTATCAGGTCTCCACCGCCGATCTGGAGAAGGAAATCCTGGGGCGGGGACTCAGCGCGCTGTTGATCAGCAACCCGTGCAATCCCACCGGTCAGGTGGTCGAGGGGGAGGAGCTGGAAGCCTGGTGCCGGATGGCCCGCAACACGCGCTGCTCCCTGATACTGGACGAGTTTTATTCGCACTATCTCTACCGCGGCGAACTGGGGCGGACGGTTTCCGCCGCCGAGTACGTGGAGGACGTGGATAGCGATCCGGTGATCGTCGTTGACGGCCTGACCAAGAATTGGCGCTACCCCGGTTGGCGCATCAGCTGGACTCTCGCACCGCGCGATGTGATCGAGGCCATCGCCAGCGCTGGCTCGTTCCTCGACGGCGGCGCCAACCATCCCTTCCAGACAGCCGCCCTGGACCTCCTCAAGCCGGAACACGCACGCCAAGAGACGCTGGCCATCCAAAAACATTTCCGCGCCAAACGCCGATATACCCTGGACCGGCTGCAAGGGATGGGCATCCGCGTGGAAGCCGAACCGGCCGGGACGTTTTATGTGTGGGCCAATTTGGAAGGACTTCCCGTCCCGCTCAACGATGGGATGAATTTATTCAAGGAGGGGTTGAAGGAAAACGTGATCACGATCCCGGGCATTTTCTTCGACGTCAACCCCGCCAAACGGCGATTCCACGCGCGCTTTGAACACTACTCCCGCGTCAGTTTCGGGCCGGAGATGGAGAAGTTGGAACGCGGGCTGGATGCGCTGGAGCGGGTAATCGCAAAGTATTAATGCTGGAAGGCCGAACTCCAGCAGGGTGTGTAAAGAGCCAGCCTTTGTCATTGCGAGGAGCGAAGCGACGAAGCAATCTGGTCTTTCTGACACGAAAACCAGATTGCTTCGCTCCCTTCGGTCGCTCGCAATGACATCATTCTTTTTTCGCACCTTGCATGGTATCCCGGAGTTCGCGCCCGTGGTCGAAAGGATGCGTGGATGAAGACTTTCGACGTTTTGGAAATAACCGGTTCTCGAGGCTTGCCGATTCCCAATACGATGGTTCGGACCGGCGCCGGCGCCGGGCGTCTGGCGGTAATTTATCCCGGGCTGCGCTATAACACCAGCATGCCCGGTTGTTATTATCCCGCGTTGGTGATGTTGTTCAAAGGGGCGGATGTCCTGAACGTCGAATATGAATATACCAACCCGGAGTTCCAGGCGTTGCCGGACGGGGAACAATCCCGCTGGATCGCGGCCGATGCTTCCGCGGCGGTCCGCGCCGCCCTGTCGGTCGGGAAGTATGAAAAGATTACGCTGATTGGAAAATCCCTCGGCACCATCGCGCTGGGGCATCTGCTCGCCGCGGAACCGGCGCTGAAGGAGGCTGATTTTATCTGGCTGACGCCGGTCCTTCGGGACCCGCAAATCCGCCAAGCCATGATGACCCGCCGGCATCACGGGCTCTTTGTGATCGGGACAGCGGATGGATACTTTGATGAATCCCTGCTGGCCGAAGTCCTGCAAGCCACCGGCGGGGAAAGCCTGGTGCTGCCGGGGGTGGATCACGGGCTGGAGATTCCGGGCGACGTTCCGGGATCGATCCGGGCGATGGAGACGATCGTCCGCAAGATCGATCAATTTGTCGTTTGAGCGGGGGATTAATCGTTGTATGATTAAGCCGGCCGCAAAGCGAGCGAGACCTTCCCGCTCGGAAAAGTTGGGCGGTTGGGGGAGCCGAAAACGACTGCCCATGCGAAGCGATTTAGCGAGGAGGCGTGATGAACGATTTTCCGGAGTTTATGAAGAATCCCATAAATAGGGTGCATGCGACGTCGGAATATATCGCCGGGCTGGAAGGCTACGTTTACGACGGCGCGGACGGCAGCCAGATCGCCTTCTGGACCTGCCGCGACGGCGGGGTGGCCGCGGAACATACGCATCCTTTCGACGAATATATGGTCGTGGTGCAGGGGCAATACACGCTGTGCATGGGGAGCAAACGTTTCCCACTCCGCCCGGGCGACGAGTTCCTGGTTCCCAAGGGCGTGCCGCATTTCGGAGACCGGATCCCCGGGACGCGAACCATCCATGCCTTCGGCGGGAAACGGGCGCAGCGTGATTCCGAGGTCAAGAGCTAAAGCCTATGCCGCTAACCTTTGATTTCACTTTAGAAGAATGTAAAACGTATCTGGGATCCAACCCGCGTCCCGCCGATTTTGACAAGTTTTGGGACCGGTCGCTGGCGGAAATGCGGTCGCTCGATCCGCAGGTGGAACTGAAGCCCGCGGAATTCCTCGCCCGCGGAGCCGAATGCTTTCATCTGTATTTCACCGGCGTGGGCGGAGCGCGCATCCACGCAAAATTCCTGCGGCCCGAAAACGCGAAGGGTCCGCATCCCGCCGTGCTGATCTTTCACGGCTACACCGTGGACTCGGGCGATTGGTCCGACAAGCTGGGTTTTGTCTCGCAGGGATTTTCCGTGGCTGCATTGGACGTCCGCGGCCAGGGAGGCCCTTCGGAAGACCGCAGTATCGTGAGCGGCAACACCGTCCATGGGCACATCATCCGCGGTCTGGACGACGCGCTGCGGGGCCATCCGGAGAAGCTGCTCTTCCGCCAGATCTTCCTCGACACGGCGGAGCTCGCGAAAATTGTCATGGAGATGCCGGACGTGGATCCCACGCGCGTGGGCGCCACCGGTTGGAGCCAGGGCGGCGGCTTGACGGTGGCTTGCGCCGCGCTCGAGCCGCGCATCAAACGGGCGGCGCCGGTGTATCCCTTCCTGAGCGATTACCTGCGGGTGTGGGATATGGACGAGGCCAAGGACGCGTACCTGGAAATCAGGGATTACTTCCGACACTCGAATCCACGGCATGAGGACGAGACAAAGGTGTTTGAAACGCTCGGTTACATCGACATCCAGCACCTGGCTCCGCGCATCCGCGCTGAGGTGTTATGGAGCATCGGGCTGATGGACACGATCTGCCCGCCCTCCAGCCAGTTCGCCGCCTATAATAAAATCACCTCCCCCAAGCGGATGGACATTTATCCGGATTTCGTCCACGAACATATCAACGGCGCCAACGACAGGATTTTTTCCTTTTTAACGGGGATGTAACGGGCGGTTTTTTTCCTGCGATATAATGTCCCCTAAAACCGTGATAATTTTCCTGTAGCCGCGATCGCCGATCGCGGCTACACCTCGAACAAAGCGGTCGCGGCTGCAATCGAACCGATAAACGGAGAATAAATGCCAACGAAAAAAGTATTGGTCACCGGAGCCGGCGGGTTTATCGGCCATCATCTGGTGAAGCGGCTTAAAAAAGAAGGCTACTGGGTCCGCGGTGTGGATCTGAAGTATCCGGAATACGAGCCTTCCGCGGCGGACGAATTCGAGATCCTGGATTTGCGCCGATGGGATAACTGCCTGCAGGCCACGCGCGGGATCGAGGAGATGTACGGCCTCGCCGCCGACATGGGCGGGATGGGGTTCATCTCCAAGTTCCACGCCCAGATCCTGCACAATAACATCCTCATCAACACACACTCGCTCGAGGCGGCGCGCATCAACGGCATCCAGCGCTACCTGTTCAGCTCCTCGGCTTGCATCTACCCCGAATTCAAGCAAACCGACGTGCACTCGCCCGCGCTGAAGGAAGAAGACGCCTATCCCGCCCAGCCGCAGGACGCCTACGGCTGGGAGAAGCTCGTCACCGAGCGGCTCTGTTTTCACTACCGCGAACAGTTCGGAATACAAACCCACGTCGTCCGGTTCCATAATATGTTCGGGCCCCTGGGCAAATGGGAAGGCGGCAGGGAGAAGGCGCCCGCGGCGCTCTCGCGCAAGGTGGCGGTGGCCAAACTCAAAGGCGAAAAGTCCATCGAGATCTGGGGCGACGGCGAACAGACCCGCACCTTCTGCTATGTCGACGATTGCGTCGAGGGAGTCCGCCAGCTGATGGACTCGGATTTCACCGGTCCGGTCAACCTTGGGCAGGACCGGTTGGTGAGCATAAACCAATTGGCGGACATGATCATGCAAATAGCCGGAGTGAAACTCGAGAAGAAGCATGTGCCCGGCGCGCTGGGAGTGCGCGGACGGAATTCCGACAACACCCTGGTGCGCAAGATGCTCGGATGGGAACCGAAGGTATCGCTTGAAGAAGGGTTGGGTCGCACGTATACCTGGATCGAAGGGTTGGTGAAGGCGAGATTGGCCGAGGGCAAGGCGATCGACTTGTGATATACTGCGCGCGACCGATCCGGTAAAGACGGCCGGATCGATGAAAGGGGGATGGTATGAAGCGAGGGGGAGGATATTTTCTATCGGCGCTGTTTTTTTGTTTGCTGCTGAGCGCCTTTACTGCTTCGATACGAACTCTGCCACAGGAATCCGAGACGGAATCGGCAACACCGACCGTTTCGGATTTTTTCTTGCCCACTCCCGCCGAAACGGAAACCGAAACTCCGCCGGAATCCTGGACTCCGACCGATACGGTGTCGGCGACGCTGACGGAAACTGAAACTCCACCGGAGATCTGGACTCCGACTGATACGCTGTGGGCGATGTTGACGGAAACCGAAACCCCGACGGAGACGATCGAAACCACGCTTACGGAAACCTTCACCGAGACGTTTTTATCAATGCCTACGATCACCCCTTCCGAATCGCCGACCGAAACACCGACGGAAACCATGACGGCGACGAATACTCCGACAGCTCCGGCCGCTCCGCCGTGGGTGGTGATCAGCGAAGTGGCTTGGGCAGGCACGGCCGCTTCTTCTTCCGACGAGTGGATCGAACTTTGGAATCCGGGCGCGGCCGACGTGGACCTGACCGGCTGGGTGCTTACCGACGGGGGAGATATCCACGCCGACCTGGGAGGAACCATCGGCGCCGGCGGGTTCTACCTCCTGGAGCGCAGCGACGATACCACCGTCAGCGACATACCGGCCGACCGGATATACACGGGGGCGCTTTCGAATTCCGGTGAGTCGCTCTT
>Ga0187886_1002549_pt1 | contig 14525 bp, 17 predicted proteins | sample June2016WEW_20_1_FD_133001 | JGI IMG/M metagenome (GOLD analysis project Ga0187886, IMG submission 133001) | Peatland microbial communities from SPRUCE experiment site at the Marcell Experimental Forest, Minnesota, USA - June2016WEW_20_150 | ecosystem: Environmental > Terrestrial > Soil >... | reverse complement strand
GCACGCCAGGGGTGGCAAAGCGCGCCCCTGGCTCAGCTAAAGCCAAATCACAAGTGGCCACCAGCTGACAACCTGCCGCCGTAGCCATGCCCTGAACCTGGGCGATCACCGGCTGGGGCAGGTCCCGGATGGCCTCCATCATCTCAGTGCAGGCATCGAAGATGGAGCGGTAAGATACTGCGTCTCCCTCAAGCATCTCCGAAAGGTCGTGGCCGGAAGAAAATACCGGCCCCTCTGCCCGGATGATCAGTACCCTGACCTCCGGGTTCTTTTTAATCGCTTGGCATAGGTCAATCATCTCTGCCATTAGGTTTATGGAGAGGGCGTTTCTTTTCTCTGGACGGTTCAGGGTGATGAACCCGATGCCGTCTTCAACCTGGAATTTGATGTCCCGGTAATTCAAGCGAGCCTCCTTAGAAAAGTATTCTCTTGCTTCAGGCGCTTGCGGTTATACCCCTTTTCCCCTTTCGGGGTGGAATGGAACCGCGTGGGTTTAGGAAGGGGGATCCGGACTTTAAGTTTGGGCTTCGCGCGTGCCCGCATGAGTCATCAAGCCGCTTTTTTGGTCAGGCGCTTGAGCTGTTTGATTTTTTTTCTGACTTTGGCCAGAGCCTTTTTATCCTTACCTTGCAGCAGGTTTGCTTTCTCGGTTTTCAACAGGCGGATCTGTTTTTTCAATTCCTTTTTGTCGATTTGGACTTTGGCTACGACTTTTTTCTTCTTTGTTTCCTTGAGGACTTCCCTCCCGGCTTTTTGAATGGCCACAATGAGCTCTTCTTTTTTCATGGCATGAATCCCGGTGATATCGGGGTGTTCTTTGAGAGCGAAATCCCTTAGCTCGGTGGCTGTCATATTCTCCAGTTCTTTTTCCTCCATCGATCGCTCCTCCTTCATTTTAACTTTTCCCAACGCTGCCTGCAGGTTCTCTCGAAAATCTTTATCTGAATTGTTTGGGTTTGTCAATTCGAAAGTCTTCTAAGGCGGGGTCCCGGGGGACAAGGGGCCGAGGGTTCAAGGGGAAAAAATCTTGAAAATTCTATTGCCCCATTTTGGGAAATGAGTATGATGGAGACCGAAGCAATGGAGGGAAACCCACAAACGGATGCTCAGGAGGTGAGTCCATGCAGAAGTGGGAGTATATGGTCAGGAGAACGGATTTCAAAGCGTTAAGCCAACCTTCGTTTCTGGAGCTGGAGAGGACCCGATTGACAGAGCATGGAGAAGAAGGGTGGGAATTAATATCTGTCATCCCCTCACAGAATGGGGAAGCCCTGATCATGTTTTTAAAACGCCCGGTCGAATAGCCAGCGGCAAAGCCGTAAAGGATTGTAGGGAGGGGCTCAACCACTGGCTTCATGGCCTCTCTCAGGACATTCGGCCCAAAAATGATTACGGGAACGGCGCGGTGGGTTAAGTTTTCCGAGTTGTTCGGTCTCGAATCTTGGCCATAGAGGTTATTGGGGAGATGGATGAAGGAGGGAGGAGCTAATCGTGGGTCGCGCAGCCATTGACTCTGAATTTAAACCTTGCTATTCCAAAATCAAAAGAATAAAATAATAATTTTGATTATTTGTGAACCGCGGACCCAGTTTCTCAGAGCCCAAGCGTAAGCACCTTGAAAAAAGATGGTTTTTTGCTGTAAAATAATTCAACAAGATTGGGAGCGCATCGGTGAAGAGGACTTACCAACCGAGTAATCTTCGGAGGAAAAGAACCCATGGTTTTTTAAAGCGCATGTCCACAAAGGGCGGGCGCTTAGTCTTGAAACGCAGGAGGGCCAAAGGCCGAAAGAGACTGGTGGTCGAGGCAAGCCAATACTGAGATCCAACCCACCGGAAGAGATCGGAACCCTCGGGAGATGGGCTTTTACACCTTTGAAAAAGAGGAGCGGATCCGTCGGCGGGCCGATTTCCTGAGAATCTCTAAAGAGGGGATGAAATGCCAAACCGACCATTTTCAGGTCTCCATGTGTCCCAACAGCCTACCCCTCCGGAGATTGGGGATCACGGTGGGGAAGCACGTTGGATCGGCGGTGAAACGCAACCACTTAAAACGCCTGATTCGAGAATTCTTTCGCCTGAATAAAGGAGCGCTTCCGGCCTCCTCCGACTTTGTAATCACTGCTAAAGGGGGCGCCGGCGGTTTGAATTTTTGGCAAGTCTCAGAAGAACTGAAAGGATTATTAAGAGAGCGATAGCTCCCGCGACTTTTTGATGTTGACTCGAATCCTCCTTGGTTGCATTCGATTTTATCGCTATTTCCTCTCCCCGCTGACCTTTTCCTCCTGCCGCTTTGTGCCCACGTGCTCTGCCTACGCCCTGGAAGCCGTCGAGCGGTTTGGCCCGGCTAAAGGATTGCTCTTGGCGGTCTGGAGGCTCTTTAAATGCCACCCCTTTCACCCCGGAGGATACGATCCAGTGGTGAAATCCTCAGCTCGCCAGGCGGCGGGTCCAGCCCGCCATGGATGAAACGGGGGAGCAAACGAGGGGAGCAAACGGAGGTTATTCATGGAAAATCGCGCGCTATTGGCCGTAATCATCTCTTTGATCATCCTGGTCATCTGGCAGCAATATTTTGCTCCCTCCCCTCCTGAAACGAGAAAAGAAAAACCGGCTGAGGAGAAAGCCCTGCCAGCAGGCAAAGCGCAACAGGAGGTTGGTAAAGCTCTCCCCCCGGGGGAGAAAAAGCCAGAGACTGTACGGGCCACCGCAGCTCAGGCTCCCCAGGAGATCAAGGTCCAGCCGGGGAAAGACATCACGGTGGACACCCCGCTTTACACGGCTGTCTTCGATACCCGCGGAGCTCGCCTGAAAGACTGGAAAGTCAAAAATTACCTGGATAAGATCGGCGAGGGCGCCAAACCGATCGATCTGGCCACGGAAGCTCTGAGTGGAGGTTATCCCTTCGGCTTGGAGATCACCGAAGCCAATTTTCCTTTCTCCCCCGAATCCATCTTCCTGGTAAATACCGAAACCTTGAAGCTGGGACCTGAGAATAGTAAGGGAGAGTTGCTCTTCACCTGGAAATCCCCCGGTGGGCTGCGCCTTACCCAGCAGATGGTTTTCTATGCGGATAGCTACCGGATGGACATCCATCTGCAGATGGCCAATCTCTCCTCCCGCTCCTTGGAGGGAAGGCCGCTCTTCTCCTGGTCGGGAAAAATTTTCACCAAGCCGGGAAACTCAGGGGGCCTGGCCTGTATTCCAGGTTCTGGAGGGAGCTCGGGTGCGGAGGTTCCTCCCTTCACCACCCTGGTTAAGAAAGAGCTCCATGAAGTGGAGTTAAAAGGCATCAAGGGTGAAGAGCGCTTTTCTCAGAATGTTCAGTGGGGCGGGTTCCAGAATAAATATTTCTTGGCGGCCCTCATCCCCCAGAAGTCCGAAGGCACTGAGCTCATCCTGAAAAAGGTCTCCGAGACTGCCGGAGACCTGGTCATGGGTGGCCCCAAAGCTTCCCTTCCTCCCGGGACCCAGTTTTCTCAATCTTATATTATGTATGTCGGTCCCAAGGATCTGGACATCCTCAAAGCCTTCGGTTATGACCTGGACCGGGCCTTGGACTTTGGCTGGTTTGACGTGGTGGCCAAGCCCATGCTTTATGCTATGAAATTTTTCCACCGGTACATTGGGAATTATGGCCTGGCCATCATTATTCTCACAGTGTTCATCAAAATTCTTTTTTGGTGGCCGACCCACATCAGCTACAAATCCATGAAAGAGATGAAAAAGCTCCAGCCGGAGATGGCCAAACTGCGGGAAAAATTCAAAGACGATAAGGAGAAGCTGAATAAAGAGATGATGGAACTCTACCGCCGGTACAAGGTCAACCCTATGAGCGGCTGCCTGCCGATCGCCATTCAGATTCCCATTTTCTTCGCTCTCTATAAAGTTCTGCTTTACTCCATCGAAATCCGCCAAGCGCCCTTCTACTGGTGGATCCAGGACCTCTCGGTTCAGGACCCCTACTACATCTCTCCCATCCTCATGGGCGCTTCGATGTTTATCCAGCAGTGGCTTACGCCCACCACCGGAGACCCCACCCAGGCTAAGATGATGCTGATCATGCCCGTAGTTTTCACTTTCATGTTCCTCAGCTTTCCTACGGGCCTGGTCATTTATTGGTTATTCAACAACGTGCTCTCCATCGGGCAACAAATCTACATCAACAAACATTCTGGATAGGTTCGGGGGATACCATGACATCTGTCGAAACCGAAGGCAAAACCGTGGAAGAAGCCATTAGCAAAGCCTGCGAAGAGTTAAAGGCTGCGCGGGAGGATTTGGATATCGAGATCCTCTCGGACAGTACCAGCGGGTTCTTGGGGCTGGTGGGCGCAAAAAAAGCTCAAATCCGGGCAACCCGAAAAGGAACCACAGCCTTTGGGGAAAAGGGTGCAGACCCTTCGGCAACCGCTTCCAGCAACGCGGCGGCGGAAGCGGCCAAGAAAACGCTGCAGGATCTTTTGGGACTGCTGGGGATGGAAGCGGGTGTAGATCTAAGAGAGGAGCCGGAGCGGATCTTACTGACGATCCAGGGCGATGGCAGCGGACTGCTCATTGGGCGCAAGGGTCAAACCCTCGATGCCCTGGAATATCTGATCAACAAAATCGTGCATAAGGGTGCCGAAGACAAGAAACGTATTGTGGTGGATACCGAAAACTACCGATCCCGAAGAGAAGAATCATTGGTCAGGCTGGCCCACCGCCTGGCCGATAAAGCCAAGCAGCTGGGTCGGCCTGTAACCATCAGCCCGATGAGTGCTCACGACCGGCGCATCATCCACCTAGCCCTGCAAGACGACAAAACCTTGCGCACTCGCTCTACGGGTACGGGTCTCTACCGGAAGGTCATCATCACTCCAGAGAAGAAACCTTCATGAGGCATGGATCGCTGGGGGACACCATCGCAGCCATCTCCACTCCCCTGGGGACGGGAGGGATCGGTATCGTGCGGTGCAGCGGTCCCCAGGCCCAGGCGATCGCCGTCCAGATTTTTCGCCGGAAGGAAGGCCGGGGTCCCCTGCTTTCTCACCGGTTCTACCTGGGAGAAATCATCCGCCCCGGAGACCATGCGGTTCTCGACGAAGTTCTCTTGGTCTTCATGCGCCAGCCCAAAACCTATACGCGGGAAGACGTGCTGGAGATCCAGTGTCACAGCGGGGTTTTGGTCCTCCAGCAAATTCTGCAGACGGTCCTGGAAAGCGGAGCACGCCTGGCTGAGCCCGGGGAGTTCACCAAGCGCGCCTTTCTCAACGGTCGCATCGATCTGACCCAGGCCGAAGCCGTCATCGACCTGATCAACTCCAAGACGCAACGCTCCCTGGAACTGGCCAACCGGCAGCGATCCGGAAGGTTAGCCGCCGAAGTACGGCGGATGAAGGAGAGCCTTCTCGATCTTCTGGTTTCACTCGAGGCCAGTATCGACTTTCCCGAAGAAGAAGTGGACGGGCCCGACCCACAGGAAGTTGCGCGTCGTTTACTGGGTGCTCGCAATGACCTCGAGGGACTCCTGCGCACGTATGACGAAGGCCGAGTTTACCGCGAAGGAATCGCCGCGGTGATCGTCGGTCGGCCCAACGTGGGGAAATCCAGCCTACTCAATGTCCTTCTCAAAGAGGAGCGAGCCATTGTTACCGCCATTCCGGGAACGACCCGAGATGTCATCGAGGAAGTGGTCAATATCGAGGGAATTCCCCTGAGGATAATGGACACGGCTGGACTGCGACCCGCGAAGGATGCCATCGAAGAGGAAGGCGTACGGCGTACGCGGGAGCGTCTGGCCCAGGCCGACCTGACCATCTGGGTCGTGGATGGATCCGAGCCCTTGAGCTCTGAAGACCGCGACATTCTCCCGCAGGTACGAAATAAAAAGACGGTGATCGCCATCAACAAGAATGACCTCCCGCAGCTCTTTTCCCCGGAGGACTTGCGGGTGCAAATTCCGGAAGCCTCGTTGATCTCTATCTCCGCCCTCCGGGGTTCCGGAATCGAAGGCCTCAAAAAAGCCATTCGCACCGTCGTTCTGAACGGCAGAATAGAATCATCGTCTGAAACAATTCTATCCAACCTGCGCCACAAGCGGGCCATCGAGGTCGCCCGGGAGGCCCTATCGGAGGCTTTGCAGAGCCTACAAATAAACCTCTCCTGGGAGTTTATCACGCTGGACTTGCAGCGGGCCCTGGAAGCTCTGGGAGAAATTGTAGGCGAAACAACCTCGGAAGAGGTTTTGGATCGAATCTTTAACCAATTCTGTATCGGAAAATGAGCGGATCTCCCCTAAGAATCGATAAAGAAGGTCGATGGTTCTTTCATGACGAGGAGATCACGCACCGCAAGACCTACCTGCTTTACTGCCGCCACCTGACCCGGGATGATTCAGGCCGTATCATTTTGCGAATCGGCCGGGAGCAGTGCCCTGTCGAGGTGGAAGATGCCCCTTTTGTGGTCAAAACCCTCGATTTCGTCCTCTCGGATGGGGGGGAGCTGAAGTCTATATGGCTCACCCTAAATGATGAGACCCGCGAGCAGCTGAATCAGGCAACCCTGCGCATCGGTGCGAAAAACGTCCCTTATTGTCGGGTCCGCTCCGGGAGGTTCGAAGCTCGCTTCTCCCGCGGCGCGTATCAACTTCTCCTTCCTTATATCCAGCAGGATGAAAAAGCAAACCGCTTTTTTATTCACATCGACGGGAAAGAATATGATCTAACAACCCTCCCCTCCATGCCCTGACGGCCAAGCCCCCAAAAGAGAACTCCGAAATCAGAATAATATCCCTCCTCCGACTCTCCGATCCTTTTCGGGGTTACTTCCCGCTCCTAAAAGGAGAACTAAAAAAGATAGGCGGTCAGCCAAAATTTGCCTTGACAATAAGAATTATTATCTTATAATTATTATAAATTATGAAAAATGAGAATAAGAAACTGAGAGCATTGGGATTAAGGGTCACGCCCCAACGTCTGGCCATTCTTGATATCATTGGAGGGGATCGAACTCATCCCTCGGTTGAAAAAATTTATAAGGAAATATTAAGAAAATATCCAAAGATGTCAATAGCCACGGTCTACAATACCCTCTCCAAACTCGTCGAAGGAAGAGAAATTCAGGAATTGGATATCGATCCTAAAAAAAGAAGGTTTGACCCCTGCACTTCTCTCCATCACCACTTTTATTGCAAGACCTGCGGAAAAGTTTACGATTTAGATTACGACACGTCTTTTGTCCCAAAAATTAAACGGATCGGCGGCCATCAGATTGAAGCGACACAACTCAATTTTAAAGGGAAATGCAAAGCTTGTAGTAAGAAATAGAGAAGAAGTCATTATATAAAATTTCCATCTCCCCTGGGAAAAAAGGTGCAGCGGTTAGATGGAAACAAACAAAAAGGAGAGAAGGTAAACCGAAAACTTCTATTGCAGAAAAAGGAAAGGAGGATACAATGCGTAAGATTATGATTCTCAGCGTGTTCTTCGGGTTTCTGATGGCCTTCAGTGGCCCGCTCCAGGTCATGGCAGCTGAGCCTATCAATGTCACTGGAGAACTCATCGACACCTACTGCTATGCGCTAATGGGAGCCAAAGGGGAAAGCCATCGGCAGTGCGCCATTGATTGTGTCAAAGCCGGCATCCCAGCGGGGATATTGGAGGATGGCACGAATAAGGTGTATGTTTTGCTTCCTCCTAAGGATAAGAGCCCCCTTCCAAAAGCTGTGATTGAAAAGATGGCCCACAAAGTCACAGTCCACGGCTACGTGTTCGCTGTTGGCGGAAGCCAGTTTCTGACCATTGAGTCAATAAAATAAGCCAAGGTTAGCGACTTTATTCCCCGGGGTGCAGCACCTCGAAGCTTATCGCTTTTGCGGGGATGAATCCATCTCTGCACCATTAATTGATCACCGATAATAGCTAGAGGGTACATTATTTTTTCCCAAAAAATACATGATTTACCCCATTGGAAAAAAGACATTTTGGCAATATCTTGGAAAGGTTCTAGCTCAAAAGAAGGAATAAAAGAGCAGAAAAAGAAAGGAGGATTTATGCGCCAGAAATTAATTTTTGCTATTGCCGTAATGGGTATCCCGCTCTTGATGCTTTTGGCCGGCGGGAATGCCTGGGCCGAGGATGGCCCGTACTTCCCACCTTTGAAGATAGGGCAGGAGGCGCCGTCCTTCCAGCTCCCCTCTTCTCAAGACAAGTTGGTGGACTATTACAAGGATTACTACGGGAAGCACCATCTCATTATTACCTTTTTCCCGGCTGCCTTCACCCCGGTCTGAACGGGGGAAATGGATACTCATCAGAGAAATAGTTATCTCTATGAGCGTCTCAACGCCCGGGTTCTGGGCGTCAGCATGGATGAAGTCACGACTATTAAATATTTCGCCAAAGAGCTTTGGTTGGAATTTCCTCTCTTATCAAATACCCTGACATGGATGGGGAAGGCCTATGGTGTCTACTCGGACAAACCACCCTTTCTCCCGGATGGTACTCCCAACTGGTTTGGCCGGCGGACCGTCATCATCGACAAGAAAGGGATCGTCCGCTACATCAAAGATGGATCGCCGGACAATGAGGAGATTCTTGAGTTCCTGTTGACGTTGGAAAAAGAGTTCCGGGGGAAATGAAGGTCATAAATAAGGAGGAGAAAATCATGAAAAGAAGAATGACATCGGGGCTGACCATGGGTTCGTTGGTCGGCTTGTTGGCCCTTATTGGGCTGTATCTTGGCGGTTGCGCAACTTTTGCGCCCGAGAAGCCCAAAACTTTGGTTCCGACGGATCGGGGCACTGTAGTTTTCCTGGATAAGTATGAATTCATCCGCCCCCCTGCCGGCTACGCCCTTTTAAAGAATTTGTCGGGTGGAGATTTTGAGTTGGGGTTCCTAACGATCGAAGGAGCGGAATTTCCCAGCCAGACCACTTTCATTTATGATGCCGAGCCTTTTGGCAGCTCGCGGGATTTGGAGCGGCGGGCCGAGCAGTACTGCACCCGGTTCCTTTTTAACAGTGGGATCCTTCCCCAAATCCAGAAGAAAGAGACAGTCCAGGTCATGGGCCAGCCCGCCCTGGCCCTCTACCTGGAGGGTGAGAACCCGAATCGGGGTGAGAAGTCGAAGTCGACCGTATATTTGGTGAAGCGTGGGGATCGGATTATTTCTTTCGTCTGCACCCAGTGGCGGCCTCTCCAAGGCACTTTCAGCCCAGAGCCCTTTGAACACTTCGATAAATTCGTCAACAGTTTTAAGTTTTTGAAGAAGGGTTTCTATGAGGAATTTGATGAAAAGCTCAAGGAGCTGAAGGGATAAGAAAAGGATTCAAGGGTTCTCACGGTAGAAAGGGGGCGGCAAAAAAGAGCAAACGAGTGAATATTAACGTTTACCATTCATTCTCGAAAAGTGTAATGTCGAGAGGAGGAAGGTTTATGGGGAAAATTTGCATCTCAGTATTGTTTTTGATTGTAGTGCTTTGGGTTACCCCTTTCTGGGCCGGAGAGGTTCCGCTGGGTTTGCCCCCGGTTCCGATTCCTTCCGACAATCCCCAGAGCCCGGAGAAGATTGCCCTCGGCAAGCGCCTGTTCGAAGACAAGCGCTTCAGCGGAGACGGGACGGTAAGTTGTGCGAACTGTCACGATTCCACTAAGGCGTTCGGGGACGGTCTTCCGACTGCGGAGGGCATCAGAAAGCTTAAAGGAACCCGGAATGCCCCGACCGTGATCAATGCCGCCTATTACGAGGCGCAGTTCTGGGACGGCCGGCGGTCTTCCCTTGAAGAGCAGGCGAAGGATCCGTTCGTGAATCCCATAGAGCATGGCCTTAGCAGCCATGAGCCAATCCTGGAAACGATCCGCAAGGATGCGTCCTATCACGCACAATTCCGAAGTCTCTTCGGCATTGAACCCAAAGACATAAACATCGATCACGTGGTGAAGGCCATCGCGAGTTTCGAGCGGACGGCGATTTCCGGGGATTCTCCCTTTGACCGCTACCTCTATGGCGGGGACAAAACCGCCATGTCTGAATCGGCGATTCGGGGTTTGGAGATCTACCGGGTCAAGGGGCGCTGCCAGGACTGCCACAGCCTCGGCCAGACGTACGCCATCTTTACTGACAACAAGTTCCACAATGTGGGGGTCGGCTTCAAGGCTATCGAGCCGCGGATGATGCAGATTGCGAACGCTTTCCGCAAAGCAAAACAGGAAGGGAAAGACATTGATAAGAGCGTTCTGGGGGATAGGGAGATTTCCGAATTGGGACGTTTTGTCGTCACCTTGCGGCCCTCGGACATCGGCGGTTTCAAGACTTCCACCCTGCGTAACATTGCCGTTACGGCTCCTTATATGCACGATGGGAGCCTCCAGACCCTGGAAGAAGTGGTTGAGCTTTACAATAAAGGGGGAGAAAAGAATCCATTTTTGGATAGCGGTATCCGGCCGCTGAATCTTACCGACCAGGAAAAGGCAGATCTGGTGGCTTTCCTGAAAAGCCTCACCAGTCCGCAGTTTGCGAATGTAGCACTACCCACATCTATGAAAAAGGAGTGACCCATGAGCAGAGAGATGACGCGACGCACGTTTTTGAAAGCCGCCGGTGTCTTAACGGCCGCCGCTGCAGTGCCGGTAGGTCTTGTGGAAACCGTCTGGGGGCAAAAGCCCGGTGAAAAATTCACCTTTGCCTACATTTCCGACCCCCACATCACTCAAATCAAGGGGACCGAGTTCGTCAGGAATTTCGAAAGGGGTCTGCGAAAGGCGGTTCTGGAAGTGAACTTCATGGACCCGGCACCCGACTTCGTGGTCTTTGGCGGCGACCTGGCGCAGCTGGGCAAGAAGGAGGAATTCGAACACGGGCTGGAGATCATGAAGGATCTTACCGTGCCTGTGAAATGGGTCATTGGTGAGCACGACTACTACCTTGACCTGGGTCAATACTGGCAGGAAAAGATAAGCCCGCTTTATTACAGTTTTGACCACAAGGGAGTCCATTTTGTGGTGCTGACCAGCATCCTGACCGATGACGACTGGACTTACCGCCGCTGGCCGACCCCGGAGGAGCGCATGTTGCAGATGGCCCGATTGGATAATCCTAACGGATCGCCCTTCATGGTCAAGCGAGAGCAGCGGGAATGGCTCATGAACGACCTGGCAAAGATCAGCCATGAGACTCCCCTTGTGGTCCTTTCCCACTCTCCCCTATACAAGATATTCAAGCCGTGGAACTTCTGGACGGATGACGCCGAGGAGGTCCAGGCGATCCTGAAGCCCTTTAAAAATGTTACGGTCCTGCATGGCCACGTCCATCAGGTCCTCTACAACCAGATTGGCAACATCGCCTTCAACGCTTTTATGGGAACCGCCTGGCCCTGGCCCTATCCAGTGAGTTATTCGCAACTGCCCAACGCGGTGCCGAGCATAACGGTTCTGATGAACCGTGCGGATCCCTTCAAGGAGCGTGACGGAACAGGATGGGGCCATCTCGACGTGAACGGCGGTATGCTGCATCATTATGAATTGTGGGAGAATACGCCCCGGGTAGTGCGTGTGGGCGGTAAAATGAAGACTCCTGAGGATACCGCATATCAGAACCCAGCAGAACGTATTTTGCCCCAGACGCATTACTAAATTCAGACAGAAGGAGATGGACCATGCGAAAATCCCTGTATCTCTTCATAGGATTTGTTTTGATGACGTTCAGCGTTGCCCTGCTAATGGCCCATGCTGATCCATTTACCAAAGAAGACCTTAAGAAATGGGACGAAGCGTTTACAGCGGTCACGAAGGAGGGCGAAAAGTTATTTCACAGCTCAACCCTGGGGAAGAACTCGGTCTCTTGCGACATGTGCCATCCCAATGCCTCGGATGCCCATCCGGAGACATACCCTAAGTTCCAGAAACAAATTGGCAAGGTTGTGGGTCTGCGGGACATGATCAATTGGTGCATCCAGAACCCTTTAGAGGGGAACCCTCTGGCTGCAGATGACCCCAAGATGATTGCCCTCGAAGCCTACATCACGTTTGAGCGCAGAGGGGTTAAACTGGAACCCGGGAAACATTAATCTTTTGGGATTGAGCTACACTCTGAATGAGGAAGACTCAAATTGCCCCCCTTGCCAAGGGTCGAGGGGGCTTTAACAGCTGATTTCTTAACAGGAGAGGCCCGAATGGTATTTGGGCCTCTTTATTTTTAGGGGACTGGGTACCGGGGGAGATCTACTTCCTGCGCGTTGAAAGGCCAGCCGTCCCGCCTTTGGCATAAAGGATCTCAAAATGATTAAGAAGGTTTTTTTGACAATCCTCATTGGTTTGACCGGCATATGGAGTTTAGCCTATCCATGTAACCTCCGCGCTCAGGATAAACCCTTGCGCGTCTATGGCCCCGAAGAGCCGTTTGCTCCGATGAAGGAGTGTGCCGATATATTTTATCGGGTTCATGGAGTTAAAACCGAGGTCTTGACCGGGGTAGGATCGAATTGGATTGGAGAGGCTAAAAAGGATGCCGATGTTGTTTATGAGGAGACTGAATCTAGGCTTTCCCAATTCATGACGCGTAATCCTTGACTCGTTGACCAAGGCTCGAGGTCGAGCCTCTATGCTCAGCCTGCAGGAATCCTGGTGAGAAAGGGAAACCCAAAAGGAATAAAATCTCTCGAAGACCTCGCCCGCAAAGATGTGTATCTTCTCGATTTGAACGGCGAAGGTTCTTTGGGGTTATGGGAGGACGTAGCAGGGAAGAAAGGCCTCATTCCTCATATTCGGAAGAAGATTGCGATCACTGTGGAGACCAGCGCGGAAGCCCTCGAGAAATGGAAAGCGGCTCCAGCACTGGATGCATGGATTACCTTCGAGGCATGGCACTATTACCTCAAAGACACAAGCGATCTGGTGAAAATACCAAAAGACGAAACGGTCTATCGAGGAACTGCGGCAGTGGCCACACATTTTCACAAGAACAGGGAGGCTGCCAGGAAGTTCTTGGAATTCTTAAAAACACCGGAATGCCAAGCCGTTTTTAGAAAGTGGGGATGGGAGTAACCGCATACCTTTCCCGATGGCTCCACCATCACCGTAAAGTTTGAAGGTAAAAACATAGGTGATTGCCGTCTGAAAAATGGTTTTCTCCTTCATGCAGGAAGTGGAAGAAGGAGGGAAGGAGGAACAATGAAAAGCGCACGGATCATGTTTCTAACCGCCCTTCTGCTAATCGCCTTGACTTTGAGCGCGAGGGCCGAGCAGCAAGAAATTGCCCAGCAACTCGACGTTCTCCGGGCGAAGATTCTGACCCAATATGGCACTGACCTTCCGCCTTTGCCGGTTCCTATCAACAATCCTCAATCCCCGGACAAAATCAAGCTGGGCGAGGCCCTCTTTTTTGATCCCAACCTCTCCAAGTGCGGAAATATCGCTTGTGCCTCCTGCCATGTCCCAGAAAGAGGGTTCAGCGATGGGGAGCAAGTCTCTGACGGCTGCGGAGGTGTCACAGGACGCCGCAACTCCAACACGGTCTATAACACGGCTTACTCCAGCCACATGTTCTGGGATGGCAGGGTGCAAACGCTTGAGGAGCAAGCTCTAGGTCCAGTGGTCGATCCCGCCGAGATGTCCAATACCTGGGACAACGTTATTGCCTACCTGAGCTCGGGTATCCATCCTTTGACCAAGAAGGAATTTCAGAAAGCGAAGAATTTCTACAAGCGATATTTTCAGATGGTCTTCGGCGGCGAGATCAGCACGACCACTGTTACCAAGACAATCGCCGCTTACGAGCGGACTATAGTGAGCTTCGACTCGCCTTATGATAAATGGGTCAAGGGCGACGACAGGGCTCTTACCTCGGAGCAGAAGAAGGGGCTGTTGCTCTTTTTCGGCAAGGCCAATTGCGCGGCTTGTCATGTGCCTCCCAACTTTACCGATTCCGATTTCCATAATACCGGTGTACAGAACGCAGGGTTTGAGACCCCGGAGAAATTCCCTCATAATGCCGAAATCTGCGGAGGCGTTCCCAAAGCCGTTGACCCTGGCCGGGGAGAAGTGGGGTTTCTCCGGTCATCCTGCGCAGACTTGGGAAAGTTCAAGACACCCACGCTGCGAAACGTGGAGTTATCCATGCCCTATATGCACAATGGGAAGTTCACCACCTTGCGAGAGGTCCTTTCCCACTATGAAGCGCTGGCCAAAGGGACGGTAAAACCGGTCGTCGGCACGGTCGACCCTAAGGTCGCTGAGGGGTCTATTGTCCTGGGTGCGGAGAGTGGTTCCCCCGAGGACTCAAAGAATTTGATCGAGTTCCTGAAGGCCTTGGGCGGGACCCGGTTCATGAGCCCGGCGGTGGGTGTGGCCCCGCCAGCGACGGATAGGTGACACGGCAATCTCTCCATGAGCAGGCCAATGATCGCGAGATATTGAATCACTTATTTGTCAATACCAGGGACAGCGCCCATTTTTATTGACAAAGGGAATTTCAAAGAGTAGATTCCTCCCAAGCCCAGGATCGCACGAACAGTAGCGGAAGGACTTCCTCACCCCATCACCCAACGTG
>Ga0187886_1002548_pt1 | contig 14526 bp, 17 predicted proteins | sample June2016WEW_20_1_FD_133001 | JGI IMG/M metagenome (GOLD analysis project Ga0187886, IMG submission 133001) | Peatland microbial communities from SPRUCE experiment site at the Marcell Experimental Forest, Minnesota, USA - June2016WEW_20_150 | ecosystem: Environmental > Terrestrial > Soil >... | reverse complement strand
TCTCATCCCCGGTTACAAATGCTGCGAACTGATTATGCTAAAAAATGATGATTTTCAAAAAGCCGTTGAGATTATAAATAAGTCGCACAATGTGCTGATTACAACGCACACGCGGCTCGACGGCGACGCCGCGGGATGCTGTGTCGCGTTAAATGAGGCGCTTTCGTCGTTAGGCAAAAAAGTGCAGATATTGATTTTGTCCCCCCTGCCTCAGTGGTATAGCTTTCTTTTCGGGACAAAGCCGTCGGTTCTCGGGCAGGATTTGACGCCTGAACAACTCGCGGCGGGCGGTTTGGGCAAATTCGACCTGATTATCATTGTCGATACGAACACTTACAGCCAGCTTCCGAAAATCGACGCTTATCTCAAACAAAAGCCCGCCCCAATCCTCATCATCGACCATCACGCGACTTCCGACCGCCTCGGCAGCGTCGAGCTGGTTGACACAAAGGCCGCCGCCGCGTGCATGGTTGTGCTGGGGCTTTTCAAATTCGCCAAATGGCCCATAACTCCAAAAATCGCCGAGGCGTTGTTTACAGGCATCGCCACCGACACCGGCTGGTTTCACTTCAACAACACCGACGCAGGCGTTTTGCGAACCTGTGCCGAGCTTATTGACGCCGGCGCCAACCCCCCGCAAATTCACCGGCACATCTATTCGAGTTTCACAGTCCAGCGGTTTCGCCTTATGGCCGCTATGCAAAACACGCTCGAGCTTCACTTTAATAACAGTTTTGCGACGCAATACATAACTCAGCAGGACTTCAAAAACACCGGCGCCCAACACGAGGATACCGAAAACCTGATAGACGAATGTCGCAGAATCGCGACCGTCGAGGCAGCAGCGCTATTTGTCGAGCTTTCGGACGGCCGAATACGCTGCTCGCTTCGCAGCGATGGTGCTGTCGATGTCTGTAAAATCGCCGCCCAATTCGGCGGAGGCGGCCACACCGCCGCCGCGGGCGCTTATATCCCCGGGCCGCTCGAAAATGCAAAAAAACTAATCTTAACCGCCGTCGAAAACCAGTTTAATTCCTGATACACGGATTTTTTCACCACCCCCGCAACATTTTCCGCAAAACGGAAAATACGGCGCGGGGGCTTCGCTGCGCTTCGCAGAGGTTATTAGCCACCCCGCCCCCAAAAGGCGGGACTCCGATGCGCTGCGCAGATGACGCCCCTCTTCGCTACGCTACGCCGGGGCAGGCAGAGACCACAGAGAAATGATTTTTTTGACGCGGATTGCGCGGATTACGCTGAAACTAAAGAAATTTTAGACACCCCCGCAACATTTTCCGCAAAACGGAAAATACGACGCGGGGGCTCCGCTGCGCTGCGCAGATTAACACGGGATTTACACGGTTGTTTTATTAAGAAGCAGTAACCCGCCGGATAAATCCGGGGGCTACTTTTCATAAGGAACAAAGAGAATTTTTATTTTCTTAAATTATCGATATAAACAAGTTCGCCGTTTTTTCTTTGAATCGCCAAAAAACCACCTATTAGAAGTAACCCCTTAATAAATTAAGGGGCTAAATGATTCGAAAGAGGACAGGTTAAAGTTGACTATATTTTATTATCGTTTATTATTTAGTTGATGGAAAGACTTAAAGAATTTGACAAAATAACATTACCTGACAGCCGCAATAATCATTATGTATTAACTAACTGTAAGACAGGTGAGCAAAGAAAGTATGGCCTCGAAGATCATTACAATCAGATTAAATCGATAGAACTGCGGGATTCTGTTCCAGAAGATATACGAAGCCAATTTAATATTGCACGAAATATATCGTTATATTCCTGGTTTTGTTATCCTTTTCATAATATTGCCGATATGAAGTCCTTTTCTACGCTTGAAATGGCGTTAAGAGTCAGGTTAGGCAAAAAGGATAATTTTCACAATATGATAGAAATGGCTGTGAAACAAGGACTCATTAAAGACAAGCACTTTCGGCATAGAAAAGAATACGGGACAAATTCTGAGTCAACTACATATGTAGAGCAATTACCAGATATTATTTCACGTTTTAGAAATGATTACGCTCACGGAAGCAATACATTAGATGACCTTTCAATAATTAATCTTTGTGTTTGTGCCGATTTTATAAATCAGTTATTTAATAAAACTGAAGATATAACAAATCAGGTGTAACATATAGTGCCTATCTTGTACAAACTTGTAATAATTTAATATTTCAGGAAAACAAAATGAAGGTATGGGTAATTTCAATACAGAATCCTGGATGCGATTCATCTGTAACCAGCGTTTTCTATACGTGGAATAGTGCTTGGGCAAATCTTCTTTTAAAATATCGTGATGTAATTGTATGCGATGGCGCGAAAGGAAAATGCGAACTCGAACATGATAACAATTTCCCTCATTTTCATGGTACAGCAAAGGAATTTCCCAAGGAAAAAGGATGGGTTGAAGTTGATCCTATTAAGGGAAAGATTTTCTGGTACGCTGATGAATTCGAAGTAGAATAAAATTAAATTATCAATTCATCTATGTTTATTTTCCAAGAAAATGTCTCGTTTCGGAATATTTCTTCTTCTTTGTATAACTCTTTCTTTTTATCTTTCGAAACTAACGGTTCTTCAATGTAATGTAAAATTGTTCCATGGGTTAATGGCAGCAATCCGTAATCCGATATGCCTATTAAATATAATCCCACAAAATTTATAACCGAACAAATGATTTTTTGAGCTTCCCATAGTTGATCAAAAGATATCGGCAATGACTTATCTTCTAATTTTTCAATTTTTTCTAAATTCAAAGAATGAGCTATATAACTATTAACATAATCTCGCAAATTTTCGCAGTAATCTAGATTGTCTAATAATTTTTCAAATACAGAAATATCTACAAAATCATCTGGAGTTCTATCATTGAATTGAGTCTTTGACAATTTATCAAAGTTAGAATGAAATTCACTTGATTTTTCCCAATTTAGTTCATCTGGGATACAGATTACCGTATCCATTTTTAAATTTTTATGCAAATATTCTTCTGCTTTTTTCGCAATGTCAGCATAATCGTAATGATATCCTCGCTCTTCCAAAATCATAAAATAATTTTTTCTTGTTAAATATTTATTATTTTCTTTCATCAACTTTAATAGCTTATAAAGGGATACAACATCAGAACCTTTTTTGTCTGTTAATCGTCTGACAGCCATTAGTTGAGTAATAAAAAAACATTTATCTATTAAATAATGCATTGAACCATCCAATTTAATTTTGTTATGTTTATCTTTTGGAGCAATAGACCGTGCCTTTAAGATACATTTATATATAAGTGTTTCAAATAACATATGATATGCTTGCTGTAAAATGCAGTTGTTATTTTTGGCATCAAAATATTCTAACCACTTGTTGTATTCACTTTTAAAATCAAAAGATGACAATACAAATTCCTCCTAACAGATTTTAGCTTAAAACAAAGAAAATCATGCCAGTTTATAGGCGATTTGCTCGTCGAGGATGTCTTTGACGGTAAGGGCGATTATGCTCTTGCCGGACTTTTTGAAGAATGCCTGTATTTCGCTCATAGCATCGGAAGAAAAATCAAAGGAAACAAAGAATCCCTTTGTGCGGTCTTCCCGCATCATAACGGCCTCGAAGGAATCGATATCAGGTCTGCCGACTTTGTCCTTCTGCTTGACCTGAATGGGATACCACGCATCCATAAAGCCGAGTTCGCCCTCTTTTTTCTTCGGCGTTGCAGAGACGGGATAGATTCGGCCATCGATACCCATATCGCCGACTTGTGCGACATTAGGAACGCCGCCCAGTGCGATAACGGCCCAGTTCTCAAATTCAAACGGTGGGATTTCCCGCAACTTTTCAATCGTCCACGGCAGGTCTCGAACGACAAACCCACGGCCAATCTGCCAGAGTTTTTCATCCTCTTTCATTTTGCAGACATCACGCAGGCGTTTTGCCATAACACGGCAGGCGGTCGGCGAAACATCAATACCAATCCATTGACGCCCAAGATTTTCAGCAGCAACCAACGCTGTCCCACAACCACAAAAAGCGTCGAGAACGATGTCATTTGGATTACTGGACGCATTGATAATGCGGTCGAGCAAAGCAAGCGGCTTTTGAGTCGGATAGCCAAGTCGCTCTTCTGATTGAGATTGTATTGGTGGAATATCTACCCAAATACTGTCAACGGGTATGCCCTCTTGTTCATCAAGATATCGTTTAAGACGCGGGACGCTGCCGGCAGAGGATTGAACTATAAGACCTTTGTCGTAGGCCTCCTGCATACGTTCCTTTGTCCACCGCCATACACGTTTTATGCCAAGAAATTCATAGGTCAGGTTCGGGCGGTCTTTATTAGGATTTGTTAAATCAGCCAACTGATATTGTCGTCCAGTTTCCGGTTCGGTGTACTTGTAAAAATCCTTAACATATTCCTCATCGAGTGGCAGGTATTGGCGATTAAAGATGTAGTCGTTGCTCTTTGTGTAATAGAAAACCGAATCATGGTCATTAGGGAATGAGCGAAACGCAAGCCCTTTTGCGTTTGTGCGCCGCCAAATTATTTCGGTTTGAAATTGGTTTTGGCCGAAAATCTGGTCGAGCATAATTTTGACGTAGTGCGAGGCGTGCCAGTCGCAATGATAATAGAATGAGCCGGTTTTCTTGAGGACGCGGTGCAGTTCGACGCAGCGGGGTCGCATAAATTCGATATAGGCCTGAGTGGAGGCGTGACGGTCTTCGAAGGCGCGTTTTTCTTTTGTTTCGCCCCAGAAGACCTCGTAATTGCGATTGGAATTAAAAGGCGGGTCGATATAAATCAGGTCAACGCAATTGTCGGGGAATTTTTTGAGCTGAGCGAGGTTATCGCCGCAGAAAATGACCCTTGTATCGATAACCGATGAGGGCTTCCCTGCCTGAACCATCGATTTTTCACTTGATACCCTTTTCTTTGCCATAGCGATAACACTGTAAAACTTATGAGATAATTTTCAAACTATAAAGCCGAATCCATCCGGCGATTTTCAATGGAATAAGAATAAAACCTGCGATGTTGGATGTCAAGAAAAGAACCCGGCAATCCCCCGATAAAAGCATTCGAGGGCAGGCCCTTCGACAGGCTCCCTTCGACTCTGCTCAGGACAAAGCAGGACTTTGCAGGGCAGGCCCTTCGACTACGCTCCCCCGACAAGTTGGGACTGTCGTCGCCGTCCGGCTTCGCTGCGCTACGCCGGGATAAAGCCGGCGACGGGTTAACAACCCCGCCACACGCCTGCGCTGGCGCTACGGCGATGATGGCGGGGCTAAATATCCGGCGACAGCTAAACGTAGAAACGACGGCGCGTAACGGGCCTATCACTTTGTCTCGACAATATAACTGGCCGGAACATAGGTGAATTTTTGTCCGCCAAGCGAGGCATCGACCATTAGCCCTTTATCGGTCGTGATAAAAACCACCATACCCGCCTGATAGTCCGCTTTGGCCGCTGCGCCTGCCGTTGCCGCAACTCCTGTTGCCTGTGCGGAAAACGTATATTCCTCCGCCCTGAAGCGGTCGAGGTCAACTTTGTCCTTGAAGAAAATAATCTCGCGGAAGTACTCGCCCCCGAACGAAATCCCCAGCGATGCCTGCTTCATATCGCAGAAGCCGACCATTTTGCCCTTCTCATAGACCTGGCCTTTGCCGTAAGCGGCACCGAGCCACAACGCCCCTTTGCCAACTTTAGGCAGAACCGCGTAGCCATAGGATGAATTAAAAAAGCGCTGGATATCAGGGTCTTTTTCCTTGAATACCGCAATCGCCTCGGTTACCTGGGCAGACAGCACATTTTTGGCTTCACTGGTTTTCGGCGCAGTCGTGCAGCCGGTCAAAACCAGCATCCCCACCAACAAACCTGTCATCAACATAATCCTGTTCCCCGCTCTCGCGGGACTTCGCTCGCAAAGTTCGCTTCGCATTTTTGTTCTCCTTCTCGCTTTCGTTTTATGAAGTTTTCGCCGTCATCTCGCTAATGGCGGCCGCAGTCGATATATTTTCAATATTCGTCTTTCTATTTATACGTCTCATCAGGCCCGTCAGGACCTTGCCGGGGCCGATTTCATAGAATTTCTCTACTCCGTCGGCCAGCAACCTCTCGACGCATTTTTGCCAGTAAATCGGCTGAACTAATTGCTTAGTCAATCCCTCCCGAATCTGCGCGGCAGAGGCGTAATATTCTGCGCTGATATTGGCTATGATTTTTACGTCCGCCGGCTCCGATATTTTCGTTTTCGCAAGTGCCTCCGACAGCGCCTTTGCTGCCAGCGACATCATCGTAGTATGAAACGCACCGGCAACCTCCAGCCGGATGGCTTTCATAGCGCCGTATTTTTCAGCAAGCTGTTCCGCCCGCTGGCAGGCCGCTTTCGTCCCGCTTATCGCGATTTGCCCCGGGCAGTTGAAATTCACTGGTTCGACCCCTTCGGCAAGCTCAGGGCAGGCAAGCTCACCGCAGGCCGCTTCCTGACATAGTGCCCTGGTCTTTTCCTCATCGAGGCCGATTATCGCGACCATACCGCCGGATGATGCGTCCGCGGCCGCCTGCATTGCCTCGCCGCGTTTTTTGACTAACAGCAGTCCATCCTCAAAGCTGAGCAATCCAGCCGCATAAAGGGCGGTGTATTCGCCCATACTTAATCCCGCCGTAACGTCGGGTTTCAATGACGTGGTATTGCGCATTACCTCCAGAATCGCCGCCGACACAGTGAATATCGCCGGCTGAGACATAGTTGTAGTATTCAACTGTTCGGCCGGCCCTTCGAAACAAATCTTCGCCAGGTCGAATCCGACAATTTTGTTTGCCTTTTCGAATATCGCTTTTGCCGCGGGGAACTGCTCAGCAATGTCTTTGCCCATTGCGATAAATTGCGCCCCCTGGCCGGGGAATATAAACGCTGTCTTCATTTTTTTGCCCCTAAGTTTTTATATCGTATCTCGTTGTGCTTTGTAGAAATCTCAAATTATGTCATGCTGAGCGCAGCGAAGCATCTGGACTGATATTTAGAAACGAGATTCTTCGCTCCGCTCAGAATGACAATTTTACATTGTTTCTACAAAGCTATCTCGTAGCAGTGACGTTTATCGCACAAAGTGCTGTGTTTGTCAACGAGGGTTATACAAAACAAAAGCCCCGCCGAATGACGGGGCTTTAGAATGACCTAATATTTAATTTGTGTTTTTACTTTGTCCTGACAATGGCAAGACCCGCGATAATCTCGTCATATATTTTCTGCGACATCTCCTCGTCGCCGAACGCCCCGACCTTAATATCGTAAGAGGTCTTATTGCCCGGCTCCGGCTTTATTTTCACGGTGATAATTTTGCCTTCGGCGCTTTTGGCCATAACCTTGGCTGAAAAAACGTCTTTCATTTTTTCAGTTACCTTTAACTGGAGCTTGTCCATCGCAGCCAGAGTCGCAGCATAAACCGCGTCAATATCCCTGCTTGACATCGCATACAGCTTACAGTGTTGATAAACCCCCGCGTCAGGACTGACAATCGCCGGCGCACACCCGATAACCCCTGCAATCACAGCTCCCTCCAGACATATAAGCAACATTTTTTTTGACAACATATTTTCTCCTTTCAAATAACGTTTCGTATCCCGTCCCAACTCAGGACGGATGTGCATTTTCGAGATATTTTTATGCTTCGCTTTGTCGTGATAAGAAACCATTATAATCTTCGGCTTTACACACTCAATCTGTAAATTTATTTTTCAGCCGCTCAAATGTTAATTTAGGGTATTATTACCGATTCGGGGGGCATAGCCGGTATTTTCTTGCCGGAGGGCGTGAAACGTATATAATACGGTGTGAACAATATTATCGACATATATACGCGGCTGTAGCTCAATTGGATAGAGCTTTGGTCTACGGAACCAAAGGTTGTCGGTTCGACTCCGGCCAGCCGCAGTCCTTATTTATTATTTTCTATTTTCCATTTTCTATTTTCAATGTAACTCACAGTAGTCCTGCCAGTTTTATTGCATCATCAGTAAAAATAGAAAATTGAAAATTAAAAATAGAAAATCAGTCCTTGTTTTACATATTAAACCGAAAATTGATGATGTCGCTACCACCAAAAAAATGGGCTACCTCCATATCTCCTTTGCATTTCAGAAAACGGTCGCCATACCGTATGCCCGTCAAGAAACAGAATATTGCCCCCCTCAGGCCTGCCTTTTTTCAGGTGGTTAGTGCGGTCGTATAACTGGCACATTGCATATAAGCCGCCCTGCACCTGGTCAAAGCTTGCCGTGTTAGCATCGGGCCCGTTGCAGAGAGTTGCATCTGTAACAAGCTCCGTCTCTGATGCATTTTTTTGGTCCACGCGTCTGACCCAGTCCTTTTTTGGCGTTCCCTGCGGTTTAGTGGGCCTGCCTTGCTTTGTATCCATCAGCCAGAAGTAACCTGTAACCCTGTAGAGCGTATCAAGACCGGTTTTGGGCTCTTCAACATCTCCGGACTCTGCATTACACGGAAAGCCCGGGGGAATCCCATACTGGCTAAACTGCCATACTATGGCCATTTTGCAGTTCTTGGAAGTTTCGGCCGGGCAATAAAAACACGTCTTTTCTGCTCCCGTCCTGATTATACAGTTAGTGGTGCTGTAGGCAATATCCCAAAGCCACCAACCACTTGCGTTAAGCGGGAGCATCCCATCGTTTTCACTGGCAAACAGGTTCAGACCAATATATATCTGCTTCAAATTATTGGCGCACTTAATCTTTTTCGCCTGCATTCTTGCCCTGTTGAGAGAGGGCAGAAGAACAGCCATCAATAGAGAAATAATAGAAATAACAACTAATAGTTCGATGAGCGTGAATCCCTCTTCGTTAAATCTGCGGAAGATATTTGTCTTAAGTTTTACCACATCATTATAACCTTCAAGCTCAAAAGATAAGCAATGGGACAGCAAAGGTATTATAGCAAATTCGCGCAGAAATTGCCAGACGGTACGGGTGAATTACACGTTGAAGCGGAAGTTGATAATGTCGCCGTCGCGAACAACGTATTCTTTTCCTTCGAGACGGATTTTACCCGCGGCCTTGAGCGCCTTTTCGCTGCCTAACTGTTTTATGTCGTCGAAGCCGAATGTCTCGGCCCTTATAAAGCCGCGTTTTATATCGGAATGAACCTTGCCCGCGGCATCGTGGGCGATTGTGCCCTGCTTTATGGGCCAGGCGCGGACTTCGTCAGGGCCTACGGTGAGAAAGCTAATCAAGCCAAGCGTCTTGTAGCAGGCGTGAACGAATTTGCCGGCGGCCGATTCGGCAATACCTAAATCCGCCATAAACTGCTTTCTGCTCTCTGCGTCTAACTGTGACAGCTCGTAATCGATTTTGGCACAGACAGTAATAACCGGCGTTGACTGGTCAAGTCCGAAATCGAACTTTTTATCGAGCGAACCCTCATCGACGTTAACCGCGATAACCATCGGCTTTAGCGTCAGGAAACCCAGCGACTTAATCATTTCAAGCTCGGCGTCGCCGGCGATTACAGAGCTGATGGGTTTTTCAGATTCGATAGCAGATTGTAATTTTTTCTGCAATTCAAGCTCGGCCTTATCGTGCGCCTGGGTTTTGCTCGGTTTGTGCGCTTCCTTTTCGAGCTTTTCAATGCGCGTCGTTACCAGCGCCAAATCTGTAAGCAATAACTCTGTGCGCAGGTCATTGAGGTCTTTTACGGGATTAGCGCCGGCTTCGTAAGCCCCTATTACGAGGGCCAGCATATCGACGGCGCGAATCTGGTCGATGAGGCGTCTGGCCGCGGCCCTGCCGTGGTCGTCGGCAAAACTAAGCCCCGGCACATCAAGACAGTCGATGGTCGCGAAAACCGTCTTCTTTGGCTTATATAAATCCGTAAGCCAGTCGATTCTTTCGTCCGGCGCAGGAACGACCGCCTGCTCGATATTCGTGGTTCCGGCGGGCAGCATTTTCTTGCCGCTTATTGCCGAAAACAACGTGCTTTTGCCCGATTGCATCAAACCAAGTAATGCTACTTTCATATTGTCCCTTTGGTATTATTGACGGCTAATATGTTTTTCGCAGAAACGCAGTCCCTTGCGATTTGCTCGGCGAGAAGCTTAACGGATTTGAATTTCTCCTGAGGCCTGATTCGCTCGACGAAATCCATCGCGAGCCACTTGCCTGTCGGTTTATCTGTTTTGGGGTCGAGCAAATGCGCCTCGATAAACAGGGGATATTCCTCGCCGAAGGTCCTGACCCTGCCTACGCTGAAGACAGCATCCATACGCCCATTGAGCACTGAAACATCGTCCTCGGTTTGTCCCAGGTGGACGTAGCCGGCGTAAACACCTTCCTGCGGGAGAATCTGTGAGGGTATTTGCATATTCAAAGTCGGGTAGCCGATGCGTCTGCCCTGCCCCCTGCCTGAAACAACCTGGCCAATTAAACGATAAGGTCTTCCCAGAAGCACCGCCGCGTCGGCTACTTGTCCTGCCTGGAGCATATAGCGAATTGTAGTGCTTGATACGCGGAGCGATTGTCCCGTGGAAAGCAACGCCGGTATAGGCGGCACGACTATGACCTCGAAACCATCATCCTTAGCCATTTTCTTTAGCGTGTCGATGGTCCCGGACCGGCCTGAGCCGAAATGAAAATCATCACCCTCAATCAACGCAATGGGTTTAACGTCCTTCAGCAGGAACTTATCGACGAATTCTCCCGGCGTCAGACGAAGCAAACTGGCTGAATCCCGCAGGACGATTAGGTAATCGACGCCGTATCGCTTAATGAGTTGCGATTTGAAAGACAAAGGAGTGAGAACGCCCGGCGCTTTTTCAGGATGCAAAATCGCAACGGGATGCGGGTCAAAAGTCATAGCGACAAGAGGGGTATTTTCCTGTCGTGCCCTGATATAAGCGGCCTGCAGAATCTGCTGGTGGCCCAGGTGCACGCCGTCGAAGTTGCCGATGGTCAGCACACAGCCGGGCGGCAATTTCCCAAGCTCCGAAGCTGTCCTTAGAATTTGCATTAAATCCAATCTCTATAAATTACGTGATTCAGCAGTTTGAGATTAGTTTAATGCCAAAGGGACGGCGATTCAACGGATATTTGACTGGTAAACGCAAGCAGGTCAGTTGTTTTGGGCGCCTTTTGTCGGCGAAACAAGGCCCCGCAGGTCTTCTACGTTTTTTTTGTAATCGGGATAAGTGCGGGCAAGCTCCTCGAGGACTTTCTGCAGTTTTTCCGGTCTGGAGGTGCGCTCATAGCAGAGCGTCAGCATTTCCAGCGACGAGCGATAATAGGAAAACTGCTCAGAAGCGACCGCAACAGGTGATTCGGGGCCGAGGAACCTGATGTATTCGAAATGCGGTATGGCACGGTTGTAGTTCTGCTCAAGGGCGAAAATCATAGCGACCCTGAAATGAGCGATTTTGTTGGCGGGGTCAACATTTACGGCGTTGAGGTAGGTATTGACCGCGCTATCGACGTCGCCCTGACTTTTGTAGGCGCTGCCCAACGCGTTCCAGGCACGGGTGTCCTCGTTATCAAGAAAGATTGCTTTTTTGCTTTCACGGACGGCGTTTTTGTAAAGGCCGTATGACGAGTATGCCTCCGCGCGGGTAACTATACGATTTATGATAAGGGGTTTGAGCGCGAAAAGCGCCACCAGAATAAAAATAACGCTGAAAGACCACCTGTAAGCCGGCTTTGCCAGCAAAGGGTCGGCCAGTATGCTTTCAAGTTTGTCGTCTTGCTGGTCTATAGTCATTTCGTCACGCCACTACGAGATAGTAAATACCGAGGGTCATCAGGATATTGCCCGCGACAAAATTTATATGGTCCTCGATACGCTGAATCCTCGAAGCCAGGAACATAATAATATCCGTCTTGACCAAGCTGGCCGACAAAGCGACCGCCAGAACAGGAAAACTCTGGCCAAGCGCGAAGCTGACAAAAATCAGTATGGAATAATGACCGAGGTCGTGAGTAACAACCAAACTCGCCAGCATAAGCAGTATGCCGCCGCAGGTCGGGCAGGTCGGCATTTCGAGAAGCGCAAAAAGCGTTCCGAAAACAAATACGCCGATGAGCGTAATATGGCTAAAATTTTCACGGAATTGCAAAATGTGCGGCAGATGCCTGATTTTGACAAGCCCCGATATGAACAGGCCGGATACAAAAAGCAGAAAACCGATTAGATAAAAGATGTATTTGTTGCACTGGATAATCGTATAAGCCAGCCGGCCCACAACGCCGAGGAACAAACCGAAAACGGTATATGTTACAATCAGGCCCGAAACAAAAAGAACGGTAACCAATAGGGCTTTCTTTTTCGATTCCGCGGCGCCAGCGATAAAACCAAGCGCGACCGGCACCCGCACAATGGTGCAGGAGCTTAGCGACGCCAGGGCGCCAGCCCAGAAAATCAAAAATATCGCCAGAAACGGCGAATCGGCAATCAATTTTTGAAAACTCGAAACCATTCAAAAATCCTTATAAAAACCCCGCTAAAAATCAGGTCGGCACGGTAGTAGGATTTTCGGACTAATCAGACGGTAACTTAAGGAGGCAAACACCAAAAACAGCAAAGAGAAGCGATTGTAGAGCAATTTCATTATTGCAATATAAGTGCTTATATAACAAGCATTTACGATATATACTAAAATTTTTCAAAATTGTTATTGCAACTTAGTTGCATCCAGTTAGAATAATAAGCAGGGAAATGTCCTTTTTACTTTGTGAATTGAGGTTTTATGGAAGCTGTGATATTTTCAATTGTGACTTTTTTTTCGACCTTTATGGGCGGATTGTTCTCGATTAAATTCAAGGACAAGCTCAACGCCATAATGTGCTTTACGGCGGGCGTTCTCCTTGGCGTTTTCAGCTTCGATATCGTGCCTGAAATAATCGAGATGGTCAAAGAGCATAATTTCGACCCCACGGGGGCTATGATTGCCTTTGTGCTCGGCTATATGGTTTTCCACGTCCTTGAGAAAATGATTTTGATTCATCACGCCCACGAGGAAGATTACGCCGACCACAGGCATCCACAGGTGGGTATTCTTTCGGCAATTGCGCTTGCCGGCCACAGCTTTATGGACGGCGTCGGCATAGGTCTGGGTTTTCAGGCCAGCACGTCCGTCGGCATTGTGGTCGCAATCGCGGTCATATCGCACGATTTTACGGACGGTATGAACACGGTAACGTTACTATTGATTAATAAAAACACCCCCCGAAGAGCCAAATGGTTTTTACTTCTGGATGCGCTGACGCCGATGCTCGGCGCCGCTTCGACGCTGCTTTTTACGGTTCCGCCTTATTTCTTAGTTCTTTACCTCGGCTTTTTCGGCGGCTTTTTAATGTATATCGGCGCAAGCGACATCCTGCCGCAGGCACACAGCAAACACACCTCGCTGAAAATGATTGGTCTTACCGCACTGGGCTTGTTATTCATTTTTATTGTGAGCAGAGTCGTATAAGCCGGCTTTGACCCGAATGAAAACACAGTTAAAAGAAAAAATCAACGTCCTGCTGGATTCGGTGAAATTCAAGAGAACTGAGTCGAGGAGGACGATTCTTGAGGTTTTATTGAAAGCAGCCGGCCCTAAGTCGGCTGAAGAAATTATCTCGACTATCGGCAAATCGGGTCCCAACAGGGTAACGGTTTACAGGACTTTGGAAAGTATGGCAGAAGCCGGAATGGTGCACCGTGCTTTTGTCGATGGCAGGAGCCGGTATTATGAGTTAGGTGACAAATGCACCGAGCACCAGTGCCACCCGCATTTTGTCTGCACCGATTGCGGGCAAACGCGATGCTTGCCCGAGGTATCAGTTTCGATGGCGACAAACACGCCGGTTGGTTTTATAATACAGCGGCAGCAAATTCGTCTTGAGGGCCTATGTCCGCAATGCAAAAAAGCAGATTTGCCAAAAAATATATAGAGATTTTACAATTATCGGCTTATTTTGGGCCATTGGTCGTCATAATCAGGATTTTCCAGCTTTACCACGAATTTTTCTGCGCGTTCTTTCGCTTCAATGATCTGATCCGGAGTCATTGATAAAATAACTTTATTCTTAGCATTATAAACGCCGCGGTAATTTGAACCGCACTTTTTATCGGCTATCATCAGCCATTTGTATGCTTCGACATAATCTATTTTCATCCACTTGCCTTCATAATACATCCAGCTGAGGTTGATCTGAGCAGCGCATAGACCCTGTTGAGCAGCTTTTTGATACCATCTTCTTGCCTCATTATAATCTACCGGAGTTCCTATACCTTCTGCATACATCCGGGCAAGATTATATTGCCCCCACGGCAGGCCGCATTGAGCAGATTTCAGATACCATTTCTTTGCCTCACTATAATCCGCTGTTGTGCCTAATCCTCTTTCATACATTATACCATTCATAAAAAGTAATTGCGCTTAGGCTGTTTTGCCGAAATAAGTCATGGTACGATAATTATATCCAAGGAGACGGCCATGACAGTCAGAGAGTATCACCGCACAAAGGAGTTGCT
>Ga0187886_1002546_pt1 | contig 14540 bp, 13 predicted proteins | sample June2016WEW_20_1_FD_133001 | JGI IMG/M metagenome (GOLD analysis project Ga0187886, IMG submission 133001) | Peatland microbial communities from SPRUCE experiment site at the Marcell Experimental Forest, Minnesota, USA - June2016WEW_20_150 | ecosystem: Environmental > Terrestrial > Soil >... | reverse complement strand
CGAGGTCGATCGATCGATCCGGCCGGAGGCGATCCGCCAGCGATCGACCGGCGGGGGACGGCCGATGGGTCGGTTCATGGGCGGACGGCCGAGTGGCCGGTCCAGTGGCCGGCCCGTGGGCGGACGAGCGTTCGGTCGCCAGCAGTCGGGCGGCTATGCGGCTGGGCTGCGGCCGGCTGTTTCGGCGCCGTCGCCCAGGCCGCAATTGGCCCCTCAAGCGGACGGTCGCCGGCGGAACGCCGGACGTCCCGGCTCCGGTCGTCCGGCCGGCGCACCCGGCACCGGGTTCGGCTGGGCACCGGCTTCGAGCCGGCCCGCACACCGCCAGGGCGGCGGGCGAAGTGGGTTCCACACCACGATGCCGGGCGAGCGCCTGGCCCGCGCCGAGAACCGCGCTTCCTGACCCGCCGCCGGCCGTGGTGCGAAGCGGCGGACGCGGCGGCACCGCACGGTTCAGTCGGTGGGAGTGGTCGGGGCGGTGGGACTCGAACCCACGATCTCATGCTCCCAAAGCATGTGCGCTAACCGCTACGCTACGCCCCGACGATCTTCGAGCGTGAGTACACAGGATACTCGACGTGCTTGGCGTTGAGGCTCGACCTTCACCGCTTCCGCCACTTTGCCGCCACCAGGCGACCCCCTACCGGCTCGCCGTCAAGGCCGAGGACATCAGTTACGCAACCACTGCGGCTGCGATGAGGAGCGACTCGCGCGGCTGAGGCGTGTCTGGAGCGAGCCGCCAGCGTTGCTGTCGGATGAACGGCACACGTTGAACCGGGTGCAGCGCTGGAGCGTATGAATCGGCAGAGTCAGGCCGATTTGGCTGACACTGGGGAGGCGTGACGCCGGCCGTCGGCGCCGCGAGAGGGAGCTTGCGGCCGTGACACTCGAAGTAGCCGTCATCGGGCTGTACCGGGTCGTCGGGTCGCTGCCGGCCCTGAGATGGCCGCTGGCGGGTGGGCTCCTCGCGATCTTCGTCGACCTGACGGACCTCTACTGGATGAACGTCCTGGATCTCGGCGGGATCCCGGACTACCAGATGTTCGACAAGCTGGCCGACCAGGTCTACCTCGCGGTCTTCCTGATCGTCGCCCTTCGCTGGACCGGTCCGGAGCGGACGATCTCGGTCGTCCTCTATGCGTTCCGGATCGTCGGGTTCTTGCTGTTCGAAGTGACCGGCGAGCGCGCCGTGCTGCTCCTCTTCCCCAACGTCTTCGAGTTCTGGTTCCTGTTCATCGCGGCGTTCCACCACATGCGGCCGGCGTTTGCCTGGACTCGGCTGCAGCTCGCGGTCGTCCTCGTCCCGTTGATCGGCGCGAAGGAGGTCCAGGAATGGGCGCTCCACTGGGCGCGCCTGTTCGACAACATCACCTTCCTGGAAGCGCTCGAACAGATCCGCCGTTGGCTGGTAGGGTTGTTCGGATTCTTCTAGCCGGGGGTCACCGCGCATGGATCGCGGCCCGATCGGTGTTGTAGAGGCGAGCGCATGACGCGTCGCTCCTGAACAGTACCGACACGGCAGCTGGAGTCCGCTATGAACGACGAACGGGATCTGAAGGATCGACTGACCGCAATCGAGGGTCGCGCCCCGGCGTTCGAGCCCCCGCCGCTCGCGGCCCGGCGGCGCCGGCCGCTGGCCCTGTCGCTTGCCGCGGCGACGTTGCTCGTTCTCGTTGTTGCCACTACCGCGGTCGCCGGAGTGGCTGTGGTAAGCGGCATGGTTCGCGGCTACCCCGGCATCGAGAATCCAGGCCAGCCGCTCGCGGGAGCGACGATGGAGTGCATGTCGCCACCGCAAGCCGCCGCCTACCTCGCCGCGCATGGCTTCACGGACGTCGTGTGGCAGGTGGAGAGCGGCGGTCCCGGCAAGCCTGACGGCAGTACGACGTTGGTGTCCACACCGCCGGCGCACGGCTACGTCGTGCCGGGAGCGATTCTCGACGACGGCAAGCCGCACATGATCGTCGACCAGCGGCCAGGTGCCACGGGGACCGGAGTGTGCTCCGGGATGCCGATGCCCTGACGCCAGGTAATCCGATCCGGCCCCGCTTCAAGTGGGGCCGGATCCCACGCAGGTGTGGACCGTGGAAGCCATCCGATCCCGCATTCTGAGGGCGCCCGCCGAGCCCGCTCAGACGGACGCTCCACTCGTCCGCCCGATCTCGTTCGAGCCGGCGGTCGCGCCGCTTTACGCCGGCCTTGTCCGGCGGCTCGTCGTGGTGCTGGGGGATGCGGACGAGGCCCAGGACGTTGCCCAGGACGCGTATCTCCAGGCCTTCCGCGCATGGGAGCGCTTCGACGGCTCGGACGTCCGGGCGTGGCTGTACACGATCGCCCTTCGGCTCGCTTTCAACCAGTTGCGTCGCCGGCGGCGCTGGCTCGCCGCAATTCGCCGGATCGAGCCGAAGCCCTGGCACGACCCGGTCGATCCGGACTTGTGGGCGGCTCTGGAGGACCTCGATCCGCAATCGAGGAGCGCCCTGCTGCTCAACGTCGTGGACGGCTATACGCAGACGGAGATCGCCGAGATGCTATCGGTCCCCGTCGGGACGGTGAGCAGCTGGATCTCGCGCGGCCGGGCGCGACTGCGAGAGGTTCTCACGCCGCGCGCAGGGACATGACGACCTCCGGCTCTGTGGGGGTCGTGCCGCCGCTCAGTCTAGATCCGACCCAGGATCGCCAGCGCGAGGGTCTTCTCGGCAGACTGCAGTTGGCTATCCGATGCGTTCGTCTTGAGAACTGAGACCGTGAACGTGGTCTGGCCCTTCTGGACGTTGAGCACCTGGTAGCCGGCACCGATGCTCACGTAGTAGGCGGCGTCACCGACGCCGGAGACCGGCGTGATGGTCAGGCCGGAGATGGACTTCTTGTTGGGATTGAAGTCGCCGCCGCTGGTGATGGATATCTCGACGCCGCTGATGTCGATGCCCGTCGCGGGATGGCCGGAGAAGAGACAGCTGCTGGATCCCGCCGTTGGCACGGTTCCCGGATCGACGGGCTCGCCGAGGGCGGCGGCCGCCTCGTCGGTGGTGATCAGCGAGCATGCGTCCAGCGCCTTTGGAGCACCGGCCGCTGCGGTATCGGTGGCGCCCGTCGCGGCGGCTTCTGTCGCGGCGGCTTGTGTCGCGCCGGCCTGTGTTCCCGGGGCCTGAGGGGCGCCGGTGGCGGCGGACCCGCTGCACGCTGCGACGAGTCCCGTCGCGAATGCGAGCAATATCAAAGTTCTGCGCATAGCTGAAGGCTCCATGGGCCCGGACGATGGCGTCGCGGTTGCCGCCACTTGCGGGGACTGCCTCGAACTAACGCCAAAGCAGACCAGTACCGGACGACGACCTCGCGGGGCTTCGTTCCTGAACCATACGGTGGAGCCCGAGATACGCCCCGGACGGGTGGGTGCTGTTGCGCCGGGCGAACGGGGAGGTTTGTGTCCTGGGACCGGTCAGTGGCCGGCCAGGTCCGCCAGAGCGGCGGCGAAGGCCGAGTAGGTGTCGTCGGAGTAGAGCACGAACGTGGCGCGCTCCAGATGGCGCGCCTCCGTCAGGCCATCGCGAACGGCCCGCAGCGCCACGGCCGAACCTTCGCCGAGCGGGTAGCCGTAGACGCCGCAGCTGATCGCGGGCAGGGCCACGGACGTGGCGCCGGCCTCGTCGGCCAGGCGGAGCGCGGTCAGGTAGGCGGACCGCAGATGCTCCTCCTCGTGCCTGCGTCCGCCGGACCACACCGGGCCGACGGCGTGAACCACCCACCTGACGCCGCGCTGGGCCAGGCGGCCGGAACCGGTGATCACGGCGGTTCCTGTGGGGCAGTCGCGGTAGTGCGATCGCAGCTCCGCCATCAGCTCGGGGCCTGCCGCTCGGTGAATGGCGCCGTCCACGCCGCCGCCTCCGGCGAGCGCCTTGTTCGCCGCGTTGACGATCGCGTCGGCTCGAACCGTCGTGATGTCGCCCAGCTCTAGCCCGATCAGGGCGGGCGTTCGGCCGGGTCGATCCACGTGGAGCTGCGTCGAGCTGCGCACCTCACCAGGATGCCGCACCTGTCGAGAGAGTCGCCGCGCTGCGCCTGGAGGGCCTGGTGGCCGGAACCGTGCCGGCCGAACGGTGCCGCCAGCCCCTTGTTCGACTGGCCCGGGCCCCGGTAGCATTCGGGGAGCGGTCTCTTGCGGGGCGTTTCGCCTCGGGGCAGCCGGGAGTGAGGGCCGATGACCGACGGGAACTGGAGCGATTACCTCGCCGATGCCGGCACGGACGGGGAGGCGCCCTCTGAAGCCTCCACGTCGACGGGCGACGCCGCGAGCGGGCAGGCCGATGCCGCGGGCCACGTGCAGGCCGCCAACGAATGGGCCGCCTGGGGCAACGTCGAGGCGGCCCAGGAAGAGTTGGACTCCGCCCGGACCGCTGCCGACATAGCCGATGGAGTGGACGGCGCGGCGACGGGCCCCTCGATCGGGGCGGACTACATGGACTCCGCCGACGACAACCTGTCCGACCCCGGCTCGGACCCGAACCCCTAGCTCCCGGAGGTTCAATGGCCGCCACCTGCGGGCTCGATTTCGAACGCCGAGTCTCTGGTCCCGCCGTCGATGTCCGCCGGGCCATCGCCGAATCGCTGCGCGAGCAGGGCTTCCAGATCACGGTCGACCAGCTGACCCGCCTGGAGGCCAAGCGGGGTTCGATGCTCGGCAGCTCGCTCCTGATGAAGAAGTCGATGGCCATGATGGTCGTGTTCGAGGTCGCCGCGGAACCCACCGCCACATCCATCGTTGCCCATCTGACGGACAACATCCGCAACCTGGGCAAGACCTGGGGCATCAACCGCATCTACCGCGACATCTTCGGCGACGTCGCGCGCCGGATAGACCTGGCCCTGGCGAAGCTCGATGGCGCGGCTGCCCAATCCTTCGGCGAGCCACGGTTCTGGAGCCGGGCGGCCGAGGTCGGCGTGCTCGAGCAGGCGAACGTCATCTCGGGGAAGGTCGGAGAGGGCGCGGTCGGGGCGGCCGGCAGGATGATCGAGGGATCGAGCGACCGGACGCCCTCGGCCTGGAAGGGCGTCGACGCGGTGACCTTCCGCTCGGGCGCCGGCATTGCGGTGATGACGCTGGCCGACGTTCAGGCGCAGCTTGGCGTCGCCGTCATGGTCGTCTCACATTCGGGCTCGATGCCGGCAAACCTGACTCGGGACGTCGAGGCCTTCGCGGGGATGGTCGAGCAGCGACTCACCGCCGCGGCCGGCAAGCCCGCCCAGGTCGAAGTCTCCGATGCCCAGCGACCGGTCTTGGAGTTCCTGCACCAGCAGGCCCAGATCCGGTCCGAACTGCCGATGCGCGAGTTGCACATCTGCTCCACCTGCCGGCTGGAGAAGATAACCAACCCCGAATACGAACGGCTCGCGGTCCGCAACCAGAGGATCGGCGACATCGTCGCGGGCGTGGGGGCCACGATCAGCACGGGTGGCATCTCGCCGACATTCGTGCTGGGCCAGGTATTCAAGCTCAAGCGCCTGGATCCGGAGTACGTCTGCTCGCGCTGCCAGGGGATGGAGGCAGACGAGCGGGTCGTGACCTTCTGCCCGAGCTGCGCCGAGCTGCAGAGGGACGTGGTCCTGCGGGTGTGCGCGAAGTGCGACTTCGATTTCCGGACGAAGGCGGGCAAGGGGACGCTCTGGTCCGCGCTCGTGGAGGAGGAGGCCCCGCCCGAGACCCCGCCCGAGGCCCCGCCGGCCGTGGCCCCGCCGGCCGATGGGGCGCCCGGCCCGGCCGTGGCCCGGTCGCCCGGCCCGGCCGTCGCGCCTGCGCCGCCCGGTCCGGCCGTGGCCTCGCCCGAGGCCCCGCCCGAGGCCCCGCTCGAGACCCCGGCCGTGGCCCGGTCGCCCGGCCCGGCCGTGGCCCGGTCGCCCGGCCCGGCCGTCGCGCCTGCGCCGCCACCCCCCGGCCGGCCCATCGCCGGCTCCCCGGCGACCATCGCCGCTCCGGCGGCCCCGCCGGCGATCGCGGCCTGGTCAAGCCCCACCGACGTTCCCGTCGGCGTGCCCTTGCCCGGCGCGCACGGCGGCAAGGTGTGCCAGACGTGCCGCCGCGAGTATCCGAGCCTGTGGAGGCTCGTCATCCAGACCCCGTCCGGCTTCGAGGAACGATTCGTCTGCGGCACGAGCGTGACTTGCCAGATGCCGTCGCTCGTGCCTGCCGTCCAGGTCTAGCGCGCCGGCTCAGGGCGGCGGGGCAAGCCTCGATGGCTCGGGCAGCCGGAACGAGATAGGCGCGGCATCTCGTTCGCGAGGGCGTCGCTCATGCTCGGCACCGCGCTATACCAGTGGGGGTGGTGGTATGCGGATGGTCGGGCCGGGCAGGCACGTCCGAGCCGCCAACGGGAGCGGTCGCCGGGAACTCGCGAGGCGGAGTTGTCCCGACGCGAGCGTAGATCGGCGCATCTTGGCGGCCGAGAAACCGCCAGGGGAGCTGGCTGGCTGAGATGGCTCCACTTAGCACCACCCCCGCTGGTATAGCGCAGTTGTAGCCGGGTGCCGTGCCGGGCCGGGCCGGGGTGCCGTGCCGGGCCGGGGTGCCGTGCCGGCGCCCGGGTGCCGTGCCGTGCCGGGCCGGGCCGGAAGAAGCGCCGTTAGAACCCGAGACCCACGAGAATCGCACGCATGCGGCGCGCGGCTCGTCCGCGATGGGAGATGCGGTTCTTGGCCTCGGCCGTCCACTCGCCCAGGGTCCGGCCGCCGGGCGGCTCGACGGCCGGCTCGAAGATCGGGTCGTAGCCGAAGCCGCCACTGCCGCGAGGGGCGGTGGCGATGCGGCCCTCGCACGTCCCATGGGCCAGCCTGACGCGCATCCCCCCGCGCGGCCCCCCCGCCTCCGGCAGTGCCAGGGCAAGCACACAGCGGTATCGCGCCTCGCGCCGCGCCGGCTCGAGACCGGCCAGCGCCCCCAGCAGCTTGACGTTGTTCTCCTCGTCCGTCGCCAGCTCGCCGGCGTAGCGCCGTGTGCGCACGCCCGGCCCGCCGTCCAGCGTGTCGACTTCCAGGCCGGAGTCGTCGGCCAGGCTCGGCAGCCCGGAGAGAGCGGCGTAGAAGCGCGCCTTCTTCGCCGCGTTGGCTTCGAACGTATCGCCGTCCTCGGTTGGCTGTTCGGCGATTCCGAGATCGTCGAGGTCGAGGAGTTCCGCCTGCAACGGCCCCAACAGCTCCCGCAGTTCGCGCAGCTTGTGGGCCGATCGCGTCGCGACCAGGAGCCTGTCCCGGCCGCCCGCTCCCCGCCGGCCGCCGGTCACGGACTGGCCGCCCGCTCCCCGCCGGTCCGGGGTTGTCCGCCCGCTCCCCGCCGGCCGCCGGCCCCGGGCTCGACCGAACCCGAATCCACGGACGCTAGCCGGCGACCGAGGCTACGGCCTCGGCCTGGGCAGCGAACAGGCGCTCCAGCCCGCCGGCCGCGAGGTCGAGCAACCTATCGACGTCCGGCCGGGCGAAGGGTTTGCCCTCGGCCGTGGCCTGGAGTTCCACGTACTTGCCCGCGTCGGTGGAGACGACGTTGAAGTCGACGTCCGCCCGCGAGTCCTCCGAGTAGTCGAGGTCCAGGCAGGCGACCCCGTCGACGATGCCGACGCTGACCGCGGCGACGCGGCCCAGGAGGCAGCGCTCCATGCCGAACGTTCGCAGTGCCGCGGCCAGCGCCACCCACCCGCCCGTGATCGACGCGGTGCGCGTGCCGCCGTCGGCGTTGATCACGTCGCAGTCGATGGTGATCGTTCGCTCGCCCAGCTTGGCCATGTCGACCACGCCGCGCAGCGACCGGCCGATCAGGCGCTGGATCTCGTACGTTCGTCCGCCCAGCTTCCCCTTGGCGGCCTCCCGAATGTTCCGCTCGCTGGTGGCTCGCGGCAGCATGCTGTACTCGGCCGTGACCCAACCCGTGCCCTTGCCGCGGAGGTGGGGCGGGACCTTGTCCTCGATGGTGGCCGCGCACAGGACCTCGGTCCCTCCGAGCTTGATCAGGCAGGAGCCCTCGGCCCACTTCTGCACGCCGAGGGTGAGCGAGACGGCTCGAAGGTCGACGGGCAGGCGCCCATCCGCTCGCTGCAGCGATTGAGCCTCGATGGTCATGGCGCGGCCTCCTGTTCCGCCGTGGGCGGGTGAGACGCTGCACGCTCCTCGGCTTTGGCAGCATCCCACAACTCGTCCAGTTCCGCGAAGCTCATTTCGCGCAACTGGACGCCTCGTTCCCCAGCCATGCGCTCGACCACCCGGAACCGCCGGCGGAACTTGTCCGCGGCGGCACGCAAGGCGGCCTCGGCCTCGACGCCGTGGCGCCGGGCCAGGTTCACGACGACGAGCAGCAGGTCGCCGATCTCCTCACGCCGTTCCGCGTCCGTGGCGGCCGCCTCGAGCTCGGCCAGCTCCTCGCGGACCTTGTCGAGGATGCCGACGATCTCCGGCCAGTCGTAGCCCAGGTGAGCGGCCCGCTCCTGCATCTCCTGAGCTGCGGCCAGGGCCGGCATGGACGAGGAGATGCCATCCAGCGCGCTGGCGACCTCCGGCGCCGCCTCGCCCTCGAAATCGGCCGCGGCGGCTTCGCGCTCCGCTCGCTTGATCTGCTCCCACTGGCGGTTGACGTCGCCGGCAGTGGCGACCCGCGCGTCGCCGAAGACGTGCGGATGGCGGCGGACGATCTTCCGGCCGATCCGCTCCTGGACGTCCGTGAGGTCGAAGGCGCCGGCCTCTGCGGCGAGCTGGGCGTGCAGAACGATCTGGAGATAGAGGTCGCCAAGCTCGCCGGCCAGCTCCGGCGTGGGGTCCCCATCGAGGGCGTCGTAGACCTCGTAGGCCTCTTCGAGCAGATGCTTCTTCAGTGAGGCGTGCGTTTGCTCGCGGTCCCACGGGCAGCCGTCCGGCTGGCGCAACCGATGGGCGATCCAGGGCAGCGCCCAGGGGCTGGCGAGGGCGAGTTCCGGCGCCACGGGACCCACGTACAGAGGTCCGGCGAGAGCCCCGGCATCCAGCTCGCCGATGGTCGTTACCTCGGCCTGGCCGATGCGTCCAACGGGGTGGTCGGCTGGGTACAGGCGCCTCAGCACAGTCAGGGCGTCGCCAGCGGAGGGCGCGTGTCTCCCCGGCAACTGCTCCGCGGCCCCATCTGGGGACGAGCCTGCGCGCAGAATACCGAGCGGCACCAGGAGCAACGGCCTGGAAGGTTCGAGAGGCGTTCCGGCCAGCCGCTCGGGCGCGGCGATCTGAAGTCCGGCCGCTGGGTCGAGCCCCCAGCGGATCCGAGCCTCGGCAACTAGAGCATCGAGCACCGGTTCCGCGTGGCTACGGGGTCGGGGAGGCCGGGCTGAGGGCGGTTATACCGGCGTCATCCGTCCAGATATTGGTGTTGGACCCAAGCTCGGTGAGCCATCTGCCGAACGCGGACTTCTTGAGCGTGGCCGCAACGGCCGGGTCGGGTAGCCTGGTCTGCTCTTCGACGACCTTGTAGATCGCGTAATACCCGTTGCCCGAGACCAGCTGGCTGACGCCCCCCACAGGTGTCGAGAAGATGGCTTGCTCCTGCTCCGTGGGGAACTGGTAGCGAGCTCCCCAACCCTTGTCTCCGCCCTCTGTCGCGTCGATCACCTCGGACGTCTCTTTGGCGACGGTCGCGAAGTCCGCGCCGGCTGCGATGCTGAGCTGCGCGTCGGCGATGCGCTGGGCCGGGGCCGGGCGTCGTCCTTCGAACTTCACCACGATGTAGCCCTCGGACGTCTCCTGTACCGGATCGATGATGGTGTTTGGCGTGAGGGGGTTCTTGAAGACCGCGGTAGCTACGTTCGTCAGTCCGAGGCCCGTCGAACCGTCGGCGGTCTGGGCGTTGAAGAGATCGGCCGGGATCCAGGGCAGGGAGCCGCCGATATTGCTCCAAACAGTGTCGTCGTTGACCGACGTGTCCTTTGCCATCGCGTCGAACTTGGACGGGTCCGCACGCAAGGTCGCCACCGCGGCGTCGGCGCGGCTCTTTGCGTCCGCCCAGGCTGCGTCGCTGGTCGGCACTTGGGCGGCAGCGGCTGCGTTGTGGCTAGGGGCAAAGGCCATCATCGAGATCTTGACCTCGTCCCCGTTTCCCGGCTGGCCGTAACCGGTTCCGACGGCGATCTCCAGGACGTGGCGTTGGACGGTGGGAGTGTCGACGTACTGCTTGTTGACCGAATCCTGCACGGCCGTCTGCAGTGCCGCTGCGCGGATGTGGCCCTGGAAGTCGCCGCTCATCGACTTCTCCCAGTCCGCGTCAACGTACGGGGAGACGATGCTCGTCACCGTCGCGAACCGGTAGATGCCATCCGTGCCCTTGAAGATCGCGGTCAGGTCGTTGGGCTTGGCGAGATTGAAGATGGCGTCGACCAGGTCCGGATCCAGGCTCATGGAATCCTTGATGGCCAGACCGAGGTCGGTGGTCGCCCCCGAGCTGGTGCCATTCGATTCGGTGGCTACGTCGGCCCATTTCTTGCCGGATTTGACCTCGTCGAGATAGCCCTGTGCCTTGTTCAGGGCGTCCTGAGCATCTTGTGCCGTAACGGAGCTGGCCGGTGGCGTGGGGACGGCCGCTACGCCGATGATCATGACGTGGCGCATCTCCGGAACGGTGCCGTCGATCTGGATCTGAGCCTTGATCTGCTGATCGCTGACCGTGATGCCGTGTTTCGAGGCGTATTGCCGGAGGGTGGCCTCGGTGGCCAGCTGTTTCGCGGCGTCGGTGTAGAGAGTGGCTGAGGTCTGGTCGCTGAGGGGTGTCGACGAGACTGCCGAGTATTCGTCCGGGGTGATCTTGCCCTGGTTTCGGAGCACGAGGTAGTCCTGTACCAGGCGCTTGTCGCGTGACACGTTGAGGGCCACGCGATCCCTGACCGCGTCCTTGTTGATGGCCTCGCCGTTGACCGACTCGACCGCCGCGCCGTGATCCGCGTAGTAGTTCGCAACGAACACGCCGGCGACCAGAGACAGCGCGACCGCGATCGCCGCGACGAAGGTGATGGTGATGAGGATTGCTCGACGAGTGTCGTCGCGGCGAGCGCGCCGGCGAGTCGGCTTGGGGGCGTATCGGGTGCGAACGATCATGTGGGCATCCTGGTGCGAGCGGAATCCGGCGAGGCACGCCGGGGTCACGGAGCCGTATGCTACCGCATTCCGTTTCCCTGAAACGAAGGTGACGGCCTGGCCGCGAGCCGCGACCGCGCGGCTGGCAGGGCTATGGTCGCGCGCTTCGGCCGGGCCTCCGGGCGCCGGGATCGGCCACCATGCGGCGAACGACCCCCAGATAGGCTTCCGCCTGGTGCGTCCAGCTGAGCTCCTCGACGCGCCGGCGAGTTCGCCCGACGCGGGCTCGCCGCTCGGCCGGGTCGTCGACCAGACGCAGGATCGTCGATGCGAGCGACTCGGGGTCGCCAGGCTCGTAGAGAGCGAGCGTGTCGGCGTCGAAGTAGCGTTCGACGGTCGGCAGGCGCGATGCTACGACGGGTTTGTCCATGGCCGCGTACTCGAGCAGCTTGGTGGACAAGCTCATCCCTGTGAACGGATCCAGCCGCGTTGGCGCCACTCCGATATCCGCCACGGCCACGGCCCGCGGGACATCCTCGATCGGGATGCGGCCGGGGAAGCTGGTCCTATCGGCGATGCCGAGATCCGCGGCCAGCGCCTCGAGCGGCGCCTGGGCGTCGCCACGGCCGTAGAAGGTGGCATGGACGGGCAGGTCCGGCCGGGTCCGGGCGAGCGAGGCCACGGCCCGCAGGACGACGCCCAGCTCGTAGGTCGGGGTGAGCGCCCCGGTGTAGACGATCCGCAACTTCCCGTCCGCCATGAACCTGCGGCGAGGGTGCGCCGCCGGGTCGAAGAGACGCAGATCCGGGCTGTTGAGGATGACGGTCAGACGGTCCGGTCGGGCGCCGAGCCTCCGAAGGCGCTCCGCCAGCGGCTCGTTCACGGTCAGCACTTCGTTGGCCACGGCGACCGACAGCTTCTCCTGCAGCCGCAGGAGCCGGTAGCTGATCGGATTGGCCGCTCTGGGAAAGCGGCTGCGGAAGAACTCGGGCATGGCCTCGTGAAGGTCGAGCAGCACGGGCACTCCGGCCAGCTTCATCGGCAGGGCCGAGAAGACCAGATAGTCCGGCAGGGAATGGACCTCGACCAGCTCGTAGCGGCGGCGACGATGGGCTCGAGTTGCGGCCCACAGGGCGCGCAGGAGAAAGGCGCCGTACTCGACGAGATACACCGACAGGCCCGCACCCTGGTGGCGCCTGACGGGCAACCGCCGCAGGTTCACGCCTTCGATCGTCGCGGAGGCCGCCTCGCCAGGGCGCCGCAGGCCGAAGACGTCCACTTCCCAGCCGGCGGCGACGAGCGTCTCCGCCTCGCGCCGGACGCGAGCATCCTCCTCGTAGTAGGCATGGACGATCATGCAGATCGGGCGACGCGGCGCCGGGGCGGTCATGGCCGGCCTCCTCCCGGGGGATCCGCGGCCAGGATCGCCGAGATCCTCTCCGCCGCGCCGGGCCCCACCAGATGGAGTGCCCGGGCGCGATCAGTCGCCATCTCGGCCGATCGCGCCGCCGGTGCTCGGACCGCGAGCTCGCGAACGGCGGCGTCGCGATCGAGGCCTACGAGCACAGACGAGCTGTCGGCGTCGCCCACGGTCTCGATCCATTCGGTCGTGGTTCGCAGGACCAGGCACGGAACGCCGAGCCAGGCCGACTCCCGCTGGACGCCGCCCGAATCCGTGAGCACGGCGGCGGCATGCAGCTGCAGCGCCAGCATCGTGGCGTAGCCCGCAGGTTCGATTGCGGCGATCCTGTCAGGGAGGGCGATTCCGGCGGCGGCCAGCGCCGCCCGCGTGCCCGGGTGGAGCGGCAGGACCACCGGCCGATCGGTTGCGGCCAATGCGCCGAGGAGACCGGTCCAGGCGGCCATCGCCTCGGGCGTCCTGTTCTCGGCCCGATGGACCGTCGCCAGTAGGTAGCCGCCGGGACGTAGCCGGAGGCTCAACCTCGCTCCGATCTCGGCCAGCACGGCTGGGTCGCGCACCTCGGCGGAGACGCGAGCGGCCAGATCGAGCATCAGGTCGCCGACCTGGGCGACGCCGGTCGTGATGCCCTCCGCGGCCAGGTTGGCGACCGCGGCGGCGGTCGGGGCGAAGAGCCAGCGCGAGAGATGGTCGGCCACGACGCGGTTGAGCTCCTCTGGCATGCGCCGGTCGAAGGAGCGCAGCCCGGCCTCGACGTGGGCGACCGGGATTCCGAGCTTGGCCGCCGCCAGTGCCCCGGCGAGGGTGGAGTTGGTGTCACCGTAGACCAGCACCGCGTCCGGCGCCACGTCGCGCAGCAGCGGCTCCAGGGCGATCAGCATTCGGCCGGCCTGGTCGCCGTGGCCGCCTCCACCGATTCCGAGCGAGTGGTCCGGCCGCGCCAGGCCCAGCTCGCCGAAGAAGCTGCCGGCCATCGCCTCGTCGTAGTGCTGACCGGTGTCGACGAAGGTCTCGTCGTGGTCGCGCCGCAGGACGGGCTGTAGCGCGGCCGCCTTTATGAGCTGCGGTCGCGTGCCGACGACGCTGACGATTCGCATCGCCGGCTCTCCCCTACGAGGAGGCGGCGCCGCTGGGCGCCGCGTCGCCTTTGCGGCGCCGCGTGGCGGCCTGGACGCCGATGCCGAGGTAGCGAACGCTCGGCGGCAGCTCGATCTCGCGCAGGCTGTTGCGTCCGTCCAGGACGATCTCCAGCTGCGGGAAGAGACCGAAGTCCAGGCGTTCCCACAGGCCGTCCGAGGTCTGGGTGACGATGGCCCGGAAAGGCGCCGGCTGGCCCCACCGATAGGGCGTGGCGCCGCAACGCTCGATCTCTTCGGTCGAAAGGAGAGGATCGTAGGCGGACACTTCGGCGCCGTGGAACGACAGCCGCTCTATCAGCGGCAGGGCCCGCGAATAGGCCAGCTCCTTGACGTAGGCTCGATAGGTGAGCCCGAGGACGAGGATCGGAACGTCGTCGAGGCCGCCGAGCGAGGCCTCGAGCGACTTGATCGCCGCGCCAACCTGGGCGTCGTTGGTCCGGCGCGAAACCGCCACTACCTCGAGATCGGGAGCGCGGCTGAGGAGCAGGTGCGGGTAGACCGGGATGCAGTGGCCGCCGACCCCGATCCCGGGCTGATGGATGTGCGAGTAGGGCTGGCTGTTGGCGCCGTCGATGACCTCCTGGATGTCGACTCCAACGCGGTCGGCGTAGCGGGCGAGGTCGTTTGCCAGAGCGATGTTCACGTCGCGGTAGGTGGTCTCGGCGATCTTGGAGAACTCGGCCGCCTCGGCACAGCTCATGGCCACGATCTCGGCGTCCAGCACCGAGTCGTAGAACGTGGCGGCTCGCCGTCCCGATTCGGGGCCGATTCCACCGACCAGCTTCGGATACGTGGCCAGGTTGGCGAAGACGGCGCCCGAGTAGAGCCGCTCCGGCGAGAAGGCGACCAGGAAGTCGGTCTCGGCCCGGAGGCCGGTGGCCGCCTCCAGACGGGGCGCGAACCGACCGCGCGTGTCT
>Ga0187886_1002544_pt1 | contig 14543 bp, 7 predicted proteins | sample June2016WEW_20_1_FD_133001 | JGI IMG/M metagenome (GOLD analysis project Ga0187886, IMG submission 133001) | Peatland microbial communities from SPRUCE experiment site at the Marcell Experimental Forest, Minnesota, USA - June2016WEW_20_150 | ecosystem: Environmental > Terrestrial > Soil >... | reverse complement strand
GCGTCAGAAGATGTAAACCGATAAACGGCACAAGAACGACAAATACATAAACATAACCGCCGTGCAGATTGCACCATAAAACCGTTATCGGCACAATCAGCCAGATGTAGAGATAATTTTTATATACAGTCAGGACAAAAATAAATATCAGAACAGCGATGAGCATATTTGTAAAACCTGCCGGCCTGATATCAAAAAATGACCTTCCGATAAACAACGCAAAACAAGCGAAAACAGCTGAAAGAGCCGAATTTACTCCCAAACCTTTGCCGGTATAGTAAACCGCTATAATAGTTACGATATACAGCGCATATTTCCAGTAAACCAGGCTGTTATAGGTGATATTCTGCCCTACAATGGGTTTGTCGAAAGTTTCCGCATCGGCAATAGGCGATAAGTGCGTAACCCAGTAAAAGAAAACATGAGTCAACCAGTTCTGATCGACCCATCCTGTCGGATGCCAGTATTTAACAGTGTCCAATCCGACTTTATCGGTAATCCACTGCGCCCATTGCGGCCAGGTTTTTACCTCTGCAACAGTTGGGCCGGGTTTGTGCGAATTTGCGCTGAAAGGCTCAACAGTATCGACGCCGTGATTTAGAAAATGTCTTCCGCAGGCCATCGCGACCCATGTATCGCCAGCACCGACCATATGAGTCGCAGAGTGCAGAGCGAAAAGTATCATTGCCCACCAGAAAATCAGCATCATCCAGCCGCTAAACGCCGGCCTGTTTTTTTGAGGAAGTTCTAACTGTTCAGCCATCTAATTATTGTCCTAAAAAATGTTATTTTATAATGTTAGGTTCATTAAACAATTGCCGAATTGTTATATTAGCATCGTTCCGACATATCGTAATAAAATTTCGCGACATATCCACAGGGTCAGCTACAAACATTTGTGCAGTCGATAAAGTTGATGTCTTAAAAATCATCATCGTACCTATCACAAATAATGCAGCAGCAGACGTACCTAACCCAAACGTCCAAAATCCAAAGCGGCGCAACTCCGGACTCTTCCGTGAAATCATCGCTCCGCAAGGAACTGCAGCCAGAATTTTAGCCTCAAGCCCCTGGGGCACATCAATATCACTGAAAGAACGCAAGTTTGCTTCCAGCGACCGTAATGGAATTTCTCTGGAATTCATAATCAATCCGCTAAAAAAGTCCTTAGTTTTTTAAGAGCCTGATTTATCTGCCATTTAACTGTTCCGGCAGGCTTATCAAGTATCCCTGCCACCTGTCGAAAACTAAATCCCTGTATATAATGCAAAAGAACACATACATAATCGGGTTCTTCGAGCCTGTGCATAGCCTTATGCAAGACTCGTAATTCGTCATTAACCATAACCTTTTGAAACGGGTCAGGACAATCCGAATCCTTCTGGCGACCTTCTTCATATTGCGACAAAAAGGAATGCTGTCGATTCAGTTCCCTTTTAGAGTCTATAAATTTATGATACGCAATACGATGCAGCCATGTCTTAACAGTGCTTTTGGCTCTGTATGTATCCGCCTTCGCCCAGGCCGCCATAAACGTTTCCTGAGTTAAATCCTCAGCAGCAGCCTGCTGCTGGGTCAGATACAAGGCAAACCTGTAAATTTCTTTATAGTTTTGGCAAATAATTTCCTTACATTCTTCAGTCGTCATTTCCATACAATTTCAGGCTACCTGCTGACATCACATCACAGTCCATATCTGCCTAATAGACGAATTTCAATGGCAAGGTGTTTGAAAAAAAATAAAAGAAATTACCCTTTCAGCCATTTTTCAAGCCTGTCAATTCCCTTTGTAATCTGTTCCATAGACGTTGCAAAACTGAGCCGGACATTATTGTTGCAGCCAAACGGCCCGCCTGGCACAAGCGCCACGCTTGCCTGTTCCAAAAGAGCCGCGGCAAAATCCATACTGTTATTAATCTTCACCCCGCCGATTGTTCTGCCGAAATGAGCGGAAACATCAGGGAAGCAATAAAACGCACCTGTCGGCTGCGGACATTTAACGCCTTTAATGGCGTTGAGTCTGTCAGCCATATATTTAGCGCGTTTTTCAAATTCGAGTCTCATCTTCTCAACATCATTGTTTGGGTCGCTAAACGCGACAAGCCCGCCGGCCTGCACAAAGCTTACCGGGTTCTGCGTCATATGCCCCTGAAGCCTGCTCATCGCCTTTACCACTTCAAGCGGTCCTGCAACATATCCGAGCCGCCAACCGGTCATCGCATAGGCCTTGCTGAAACCATTTATTGTAATTGTGCGTTTGTATGCATCTTCACTCAGCGAAGCGAAACTTACAAATTTCGTATTGCCATAAACAAGTCTTTCGTAAATCTCATCGCTGAGCACCATAATATTTGTGCCTTCGAGAACTTTCGCTATGGCTTTCAGTTCATCCGGCGTGTAAGTAAAACCGCCGGGGTTATTCGGGCTGTTTATGAGCAGCATAGCGGTTTTCGGAGTTATCGCTTTTTTAACTTGCTCCGGAGTTATCTTATAATCGTTTTTCGGGTCGGTCTGGACAACTTTCATAATCGCACCGGCCAGTTTAATCGTTTCCGGATATGTAACCCAGTATGGGGTCGGCACAATAACTTCATCGCCATCGTCCAAAACGGCCTGCATAGATTCATATACAGAATGTTTTGCGCCGATGTTAACGATTATTTGTTCAGGTGTATACTTGAGGTTATTTTCCTTAAGAAGTTTTTCAGCGATAGCCTTTCGCAGTTCCGGAATACCCGGCGTTGCAGTGTATTTTGTCTTGCCTGCCTTCATTGCCACGATTGCCGCGTCCTTGATATATTGAGGCGTGTCAAAATCGGGTTCCCCTGCTCCGAAACCGACAATGTCAACGCCTTTGGCTTTGAGTTCTTTGGCTTTAGTATCAACAGCCATAGTCGCGGAAGGCGGAACCGACTGTGCTCTTTTACTGACTTTCATATCGCCCTGCCCTTAAATAAAACATTAACATCTTATATGGGCGGATATTAGAACACAAATACGGTATAGCGTCAAGCACTTTAACTATCGATGCAGAGACGACCGGCAGGGAAAAATAAAGGGCTGTAAGTTAATTTCTTACAGCCCCTTAATCCGCCTGGGGCGGATAAATTTTAAGATTAAGTCTTTATGAACTTACATACCTGCCCGCCAGAGCCAATTTTGAGCAAAGACTTCAAGGTCAAGCATATTAATTTTTCGGTCGGCAGGTATGCTAATATCGCAAATGGGTTTGTAATTGGTCTGTCCTTCTTTGGTCCGCCAAGTGAGAGCAAAAAAGGCAAAGTCCTGAAAATCAACATTACAATCGCCATCGAAATCGCCGAGATAAGCGTGAGAAAATTCATAAGCACCCATATCAACAATGCTACTGCTGTTGCAATCTCCATCTATAAATCGCGGGAAGCCATCCAAGTCAAATGGAGTTGGCTCGGTTGTGTTGCCATCATTATCAAGGTCGGCATAATCGGGTGGAACGGAATAGTTATAGCCGGCATCGATGCAGGGTGAATTCGACAGCAGCCGATAATTGCCTTCATCAGGATTAACAAAACGCGGGTCAGCGTCAATGTTGTGATGTACAACAAAACACGGGTCAGCAATGTTGTGAGATCCAAAGAGGATGCTGATTTGATAAGGGGTTAAGGCCTTATTATACAAACGTATTTCGTCGAGCAATTCATTACATTTGCTTCTGCCGGCTCCAATCGTTAGAGGAATATAATAGTGGGTAGAGCCGTACGTCCAATGACATAACGCTAAAGCCGTTGTCGTTCGATAATCAACGACATTAACAGCTCTTTGAAGACCGTCGAGATATATCTTAGTGTTTGCCTGTGCATTTCTGTCTACGACAACGGCAACATGATGCCATGTCCTAGGATCTACTCCCATATTTAGAACTGTATCCGCTGTTTCTGCAGTTAACAGAACCCCTTGCGCAGTCGAACCATTTCTCTGCTGAAATTGAAGCTTGTTGTTATATAAACGTATTTCCCAATAGTAATTGGGGTCGCGATTGCTGCTGCCGCCTGGGCCAACACTGCCTGCGGTACATCCAGCATGGATTACTGTGGCAGCATCATTCAAGAACTGCAATGTATTGTTTTTCGGCATAAATCTCATCCAGAAAGCCCATGTACGTATAGGAGACGTTGGTGGGGTTCCTGCCAAATCAAACATCGAGTCTCCTATTTCAGTGCCGGCATCATAATTAGCAGTGCTCGTCATTGCTATAGGAATTCTAATTCTGACGTCATTTGGCGTAGTAGTGTCATGATCATGCACATAACAGAAATTCGCATCAGTACCTAATCCTGACATGGAATAAGCAGTCTCATAGATGGTACCACTATCTGGTGTTGTATTAGCTTCTCCACTATGATCCTCATAACCAAAATAACCTGAACGGTGCCCTACAAGGTGTGACGGTCCTGCATCAATGGTACAAGGATCGTTGTTGTTTTCAAAATTTAGATTAAATTTTAGGTCAGGATCGGTATCGGGGTCCCATGGCAAACCATCTTGAATATCGCTGTAGGTGATGATCGGGCTGCTGTTATTATAATTATAAATCTGCGGGTTTTTAGGCGAATTGTTATCCCACAGGATACAGTTGATAATTGTCGGACTGCTGCTATTGTTGTATATCCCGCCGCCATTGGCATCAGCCGTATTTTTAGTGAATGTACAGTTAGTTATCGTCGGGCTACTGTTGGAATCGGATATTCCGCCGCCATAGCCGGCTAAATTCTCACTGAAGATGCAATTTGTAATCTTTGGATTACTGTTCTTATTGCACATTCCGCCGCCGTTGGCATCTGCTATGTTTTCAGTAAATATACAGTTAATTACTACCGGGTTGCCATTGTGATTATACATTCCACCGCCGGCATTATACGGAGAAGAACCATTAGCATCGCCGGCGGTTATAGTAAAGCCGTCCAGTATAGCAGTTTCATCGATGTTGTTGGCTATTATCACGTGGTAACTATTGTCTGTATTAACATCAGGTGTGCCAATATCGCCACTCAAAATAGTTTTGTAGAAATTGGTATCTCTGGCATTTGGGTACAACTCACCATACCCGGCATAACCGCCTTTGATTTTTACTTCGTTGATAAGCCGAAAGGCAGCGTTTCTATTATGGCTGCCATTGGGGATGGCTGAGTTACAATCCGGCTTATATGTTCCCCCAGCTACCCATATTTCCTTATAGCCGGGGGATTTATTTGCATCCTGCAGCGCATTCTGCAGGTAGTTGTAAGCATTCTTCCACGAAGTGCCGTTGTTGGCGCCATTGGCATCTGTATCGGCATAAATTATGTGCCAGCATACAGAGGTGTATTCGTAAGCGGAATTCAAGAGTTGTTCTCCACTTTTTATCTCGCAATTGTTTGTAATTGTACCACCCGGCTCGGCACTTGTATTGACATTGGTAATCAGTGTAACAGAACCCTTATCTCCGGGGTGAAGAGTTCCGATATGCCAAGTAACTGTGCGGGAACCGGAATCATAGACCCTGCCGCTTGAAGCCGAGTTAAAATCCACTTCCGCAGGCAGATTGTCAATGATATTGACATCGTTAATATCCGGCTGATTCGGCCCAGCGGGGTAATTGTAATCAATCGTGTAAGTTATTTGACGACCCGGCCCGACACAATCGCCATCATTAACATTATCGACCTTGGTAAGTTTGATACCACTCATCCTTGCAATAGTTACAATGTCCTCACCAGTTCCACCTAACTCGAATGACACAAAATCAGTGCCCCATGCGGTAAATCTGTCATGATAGGAGCCACCCCAATTACTCATATCCCCGGGTGTCAGACCGTCATAAACTCCACTGGTCACACCTTCAGCCGTAAATGCCTTTACCGTCTGCCCCCCACCAAACTTTGCGGATATTCCCCATTCTGACGGCAGATAGGAAAATGGAGCCGGGGCTGCACTCGCCTCACCCAGCGTGATAAGACCTGTGCCGCGGCCAGCCAGAACAAATTCTATCGCCTGCAACAAAAATTTCCTTGCTGCTTCTGATCCATTAACGGTATGGAAATCGGCATCGTGTCCGCTCAACAAAACTCTTCCCGTAATACCTGAAGATAAAATAGAAGGAGAAAGACCGCTCGTATCGCCGGAGACGTTCCAGCCTACAATTAAAATGTTATGGGTTTGCAAATCTGTTAATGTAACGGGATTATTATGATTTCTCAGGTGGTAAGTAATTCCTAATATCTGCATAGCCTGCTGGATACTATCTTCTGAACCCTCAGTGTCATAGATTAGAAAGCTGTATAAATTAGGGTCAAAACTTAGGGCTTGTGTAGCGAAAATGCTTGTGATTAGGACAATCAGTGATAAAATCAGAATTGTCTTTTTCGCTGCCATTCTTCTTTCACCTTAATTCAAAATATCCCTTTTTGAAAAATCAACGCACGTTTTTTTCTTTTGCGCAGACTTCTTCTAAGCTGGATACTCTTTTGCGATGCAACTTTTTTTTGAGGGGGTATCCGCTATCCTCCCCCTCGTGGATAGTGTCTGCCCCTCTCAACAGCTTAATAACAGTCTATAGACATTTTAGGACTTTGTCAACTAAAAATCCCCAAAATAGGGGATAGTCGAGAAACATCGTATCGGCCAATAAACAATTCTCGCAGTTAAACGTATTTATGGTTATATTTATACCCTTATTCTTAAAGGATTTGTAAATGGCGGATGCAGCAGAGAGAAATAAAAGGACTACGACCGCTGAGTCGATAGCCAATACCTTTGAATGAATGAATGAAATAGTCAATTTTATTGACTTTGCGATTTTTGCTAATCAATGGATGGAAAATTGTGCCTATCCTGAATGGTGTCAGGGGTGCGATTTTAATAAAAGTGGCAGGGTAGATACCGTTGACTTGAAATTTTTTGCCGAAAACTATCTCTGTGGAAATATACAACAAAAGATACCTGGAGATTTCGATGGAAATGGTAAGGTAGATTTTGTTGATTTCGCCGAATTTGCCACGGTTTGGCAAGATAATTAAAAGTAACAAACGGCAATAAAGGTTTAACGGCCTGTGAGAATTCTCGCAGGCCGTGTTATTATTTATGTGATCCCCATTAAATTTTACCAGCCAACTTCTGTGAGCTTTTTGGGATGTCTTTTCGAATCCCTCCGCTTCCACCCTGCTTCGCTCGTAAAAGCGGGCTGCGCAGGATTGCGTTGTGAACGGCAACCAAATCGGCCTGCGAATGAAAACCTGTCCTGAACGAGGCAGCACCGACACTGCCTATCTGCCGAAATATAACCGTTGAAAACGTTAATGTTGATTCAACTTCAAAAATGGGATTCGATATTGAAGGGCAAGCGAGCATTCACATTACTGATATGCTGTTTAAAAATTGTGTGCTTCGAGGAACATCACAAAGCAAACTTATTTATGTGGATGACGCAACTTTCACAAGCTGCACAATTCCCGGCAGTTTCAGCCAAAGTAGTTGCACAAATATCATTCAAAACTAACCGGCGTTATTTAAAAAGACAAAATACAGCCATTCGTATTTCCCCGGGAAATCCGTTATTTACCACAAAAAAGCTTTTTTTTGCATTTAAACCGCTAATTTGCGCAAATTTATGTTAATTTATTGTAATTTAGGTAAGCTTTCCGATATAATAATGTTAGATTTGTTAAGATAAAAGGCATTATCATGAAAAAAACACTCCTTGTGGTGGGGCTTTGCGTGATTTCATTAATCTGCACTGCTCCAGTAATAGCATCTACCCATTTATACGGCGATTTTAACAACGACAATGTCGTTGATATAAATGACTTGGCCCATCTTTCGGCACTGTGGCTTGTGCACGACTGCAACCTGACGACTGAGGGAATTGACTTGAATAGTGATTGCACAGTTAATTTCTATGAATTTTCCGAGTTTGCATATAATTGGATGCAGGATGTGCCGCTGGCACCAACGGGTCTTTCCGCAACAGCAGGCGATGCGAAAGTCACGCTCGACTGGAACAATAACACCGAAAGCGACCTGGCAGGCTATAATATATATCGTTCTACAACCTCAGGCAGCGGTTATGCCAAACTGAACAGTTCGCTTTTGAGCGATTCGAATTACATCGACCATAGCGTTACCAACGGCACGACATATTATTACGTTGTTACAGCGGTAGATACATCTGCAAATGAATCAAACAATTCAAGTGAAGTATCAGCAATGCCTCAACTTATTAATACGCCTCCTGCAGCGCCAACAGGTCTGTCGGCAACGGCAGGTAATGCAAAAGTATTACTTGACTGGAGCAATAACAGTGAAAGCGACCTGGCAGGCTATAATGTATATCGTTCCACAACATCAGGCAGCGGTTATGCAAAGATAAACACCTCGCTGCGAACCGTTTCAGATTACAACGATACCGGCGTTACCAACGGCACGACTTATTATTACGTTGTTACCGCAGTAAATACCGGAGCAAGTGAATCCAGCTATTCAACCCAGGCATCGGCGACACCCGCCGCACCTACTACTGCATCGCCTCAGAATGTAATGGTTCCGCCAATGGCTTATGACAATAATACGATTGTATTAATTTGGAGCAAACCGACTGATTATTCTCAAGTAACTGATTACAGAGTGTATAAAAATGGGGTTGCGCTCGGCCTTTCAGGCAGGTTCGACTCAAACAGGGCAAAATTATATTATATAGTTACAGGTTTAACAGCAAATACTACTTACAACTTCACAGTAAAATCTCTAAACTCATCCTTAACTGAAATAGGTACAAGCAATATTTGCTCAGTAACAACGACTCCAACTCCGACAATTTTGAATATTGCAAATGCACCTTATAATGCTTCTAACAACGGCACTACGAAAAATACTACTGCAATTCAAAATGCAATTAATGATTGCCCTGCCGGCGGTGTAGTTTTAGTTCCGGCCGGTGGAACCGGTTACCTTACCGGAGCGATTTTCCTCAAGAGCAATATGACATTAAGAGTTGACGGAACTTTAATAGGTGCTGAAGGAAGTGAGAATACTGACTATCCGAAAACTTCCTGGCGCGTACCTTATTATTCAGGCGGTGTTAATTTTATGGGATTGGTAAATGCTTATAACAATTATACCGATGCTAACACCTACCCGGATCCTCACGGTGCAGGCAGACCATATATTCTGCATGATATCCGTATTTGCGGTTCGGGAACAATCGAAGGCGATATTCATAGTACTCTAACGAACAGCCATATTCATGTGGGTTATAATGAGAGCCTTATTCTCGATGACTCTCACATAGGCGATATGATAACAATAAAAGGCGTAACCAACTTCTATATAGGCGGATGGGGCAGCGGCACTTTAACACTTATACGCCCGCCTGAACATACAATGTTTGTAAGTTACTGCAACGGCGTTACGTTAAACGCTCTTAATATTTCTACTTACGATTTGCACAATGCCGATGGTATAGACCTAACTTGTTCAAATTACTCGTATATATTTAATTCGGCTTTCGATACCGGCGACGACTGCATCAATATGAACGCCGGTCAGGGACTATATGGGCAGGACCCAAATAAGGGCGGCGGTGTACCGACTCAAAATGTCAGAGTCTTTGATTGCACTACTAATCACGGTCATGGCGGATTTGTTATTGGAAGTTTTACAGCAGCCTGGGTACAGGATTGTCTGGTAGAAGACTGTTACTTTATAAACAATGATACATCAAACGGCTATCCAATACGAATGAAAACCGGCAGCAACAATGGCGGCGGCGGACGAAGGAACACCTTCAGAGATATTAGAATTAACGGCTGTTCACAACAGGCAATACACCTGTATAGTAATTATGATGCATCCGGTTATGGCAATGGCGGTCCCGGACAGTTCAGCGGCAATACATTTAAAAATATCACAGTTACCTCAAATGCTAAGGAAACTATTTATGTCAGTGGGCTATCTGGGACACCGCATACCAATAATACTTTCTACAATATTAATGGTCCAAACAAAGGAGCGTATCTCGATTACTGCACAAATAGCACGTTTAATTATTGCACTGTTTCCACTAGTTCCGGTTGGACTTTTACTAGTGGTACTTGCAGCGGCTTAAGCGGAACTAATAATACCCCTCAGCCTACATGGCCGTAAAATAAATATATATCTTATAAAGGATTATTTGCATGAAAAAAATACTTCCCCTGGCGGGGATTGGGGTCATTTTGTTATTTTTCTTCGCATCAGACCTTTTTGCCATAAATAACCCTTACGGCGATCTTACGAATAACAATATTGTCGAAATGAATGATTTGCGCCTCTTTTCTGCTCTCTGGCTGGTGAGTGACTGCAACCTGACGACTGAGGGAATTGACCTGAATAGCGATTGCAGAGTCAATTTTTACGAATTTTCTCAATTCGCAAAAAACTGGCACAACACATTATTGCCTCTAAATCTGATGGTTCCGCCAATGGCTTATGACGATAATACAATTATATTAATCTGGAGCAAACCCGTTAATTACTCTCAAGTAACTGATTATAGAGTCTACAAAGACGGTGTTGCGCTTGGACCTTCAGGCAGGTTCGATACAACCAGAGCAAAATTATATTACAACGTTACAGGTTTAACCGCAAACACTACTTACAACTTTACAGTAAGATCTCTAAACTTATCCGGAACTGAATTAGGCACCAGCAACGTTTGCACTAAAACAACCGCTGCCACGCCAGCAGTTTTCTATCCGGAAACTTATGGCGCCGCGGCAAACGGCACAACCAATGACACCGCCGCTATTAAGGCAGCGATTAACGCCTGCACCCCCGGCGGTAAAGTTCATCTGCGAGCCGGAAAAACATTTTTAAGCGGAGCAATTTACTTAAAGAGCAATATGACATTACAAATTGATGGAACAATACTCGGCAGCAGTGCCGTGGCTGATTATAACCTTGTTTCCGGAAAATATACGGCATTAGTCAATGCCTCTAATTGTAGTAACGTCCGCATTTGCGGTTCAGGCTGTATTAATGGATGCCAGGGCTACAGTGCATCCAATCCTCATACTATTACCGGCAGCGGAATTACCACGCTCGGCACTAATCAAACCAACGCCAGTGGGGACTCTTCCCGAAGCAATTTGGTTGCGGTAAGCCACATAAACAATATCTATATAGGCGGACGACCCGGCGGCGGCTCTTTAACTTGCGTCTATCCCTCTGAGCATACAATAACTCCAAGTCAATGCAACGGTGTTACAATAGTCGATGTTAATTGCGATACTTTTGACATACACAATGCAGACGGTATTGACCTGAGCAGCTGTGATACCGCTTATATATTTAATTCAAAGTTTGATACCGGCGACGACTGCATCGATATGGGTTGCGGAATAGGAAAAGAAGGCGTAGATGCGAATTTGCCGGACCAGAATATCAGAATCTTTGATTGCAGTACTGATCGCGGTCATGGTGGATATGTTATAGGAAGTCATACAGCCGCCTGGGTCCAGGATTCGCTGGTAGAAGACTGCTTCTTTAAAAACACTGATGTATCAAACGGCATAGGAATACGAATGAAAACCAGCCTCTACACCGGAGGCGGCGCCCGAAGGATCACCTGCAGAGACATTAGAATCAACGGTCCTTCACAACAGGGAATATTACTGGATAGTACTTATGCTTTTAACGGTACTACTCATGCCGGTCCCGGACAGTTCAGCGGTAACACCTTTAAAAATATCACAATTACCTCAACCAAGGAAAGTATTAAGATCAATGGACTATCAGGCACACCCGATACCAGTAATACTTTCATCAATATTACCGGAAACAAAACAGCAAATCTCATCTACTGCACAAATAGTACATTTACTAATGTTACCGTAACCGGATGGACTATTGGCTCTGGTTGTTCAGGAAATACGAGCAGCGGCAGTCCCGGCTGTCCATTTTAAACTATAAAACAATACCATATAAAGGGCTGTCTATATAATGGCAGCCCTTTTTTATTAGAAGTAAAATTTTGACAAAATAACCTTTTTAAAGTATAACAATTCGCCATAGTATCTTTCTACAGTCAAAAAAGACCCTTTGTATAATATTTTGATATGGAGGTATCGGAATGAAAAGAACGCTTCTTACAGCAGGACTCGCTGCAATTTCATTAATTTATGTTTTTGGAGCGACAGCATCTGCCGAACCGAATTCGACAATCGCCGCGGTCAAGATTCTCGATGTTCGCCAGCTCGGCGCCAAAGGCGACGGCAAAACATTGGACACCGAGATAATTCAAAAAGCGTTAGATGATTGCGGCAGCAGCGGCGGCGGAATTGTGCGACTCCCGGCTGGAACGTATCTGAGTAAGCCGATTACTCTGCGCAGCAAGACTACACTTCAGCTTGACGAAGGCGCCAAGCTGAAGGCAACCGACGACCCGCAGGATTTTATAAAGCCCGGCCGAGTTGTTGAAAATGCCAAGAGCGGCGGAGACTTCAATGCATTCATCAATGGCAAAAAGCTTACCGATATCGCCATTACCGGCAAAGGCACAATTGACGGCTCCGGCGTGCGATGGTGGATACCTGCTGAGGAAGCACGAAAAAATAAACCGGGTTTTACTTCGCCGCGACCCCGGCTGATTTTGCTGGAAAACTGCACTAACGTCAGAATCATCGGCGTTACGCTTGCCAATTCACCGAGCTTTCATCTTGTTCCAAAAGCCTGTGAAAACGTGCTTATTGAAGGCGTAACCATCCGCGCAATTTCTCTTGCGCCCAATACCGATGCTATTGACCCCAGTATCTGTCATAATGTTATTATTTCCAAATGCCTTATCGATGTCGGCGATGACGATGTCGCGGTAAAATCCGGCAGCCCGAATCCGGAGCATCCCGGCCCGGCCGCTGATAGCCTTTTAGTTACCGACTGCACATTTATTCACGGCCACGGAATGTCAATCGGCAGCGAAACCAACGGCGGCGTCAGCAACCTGAGAGTTCAACGCTGTATTTTCAAGAACCTTGCCAGCGGAATAAGAATTAAATCGTCACGCGGCAGAGGCGGCCTGGTGGAGAATATCTCCTACAGCGATATAATAATGCAAAACGTGAAAGTTCCGATTAGTATTTCTTCCTATTATGAAGATTCCGCCAAGGAGGAGGCACCGCAGCCTATGACAGATACAACGCCTATCTTTCGTAATATTCGCATCAAGAATGTCAAGGCAACCAGTCCTTACGGCATAGTTGATATTGTCGACCGCATTACAGATTTCGTTTATTATTTCTATGCATATCACGCTGTTCTTGAGCCTCACAATGCCGGTGCCATTATCGGCCTGCCGGAGAGTCCGGTGACAAATGTTGTTATGGAAAATGTTCATATTTCCGCACTTACCGGAATGACAATTCAGAATGCCAATGATATTGTACTCAAAAATGTAAAAATTGAAACACAGAATGGCCCGCCATTCACACTCAAGAATGCCAAGGTAGAAGGAATCGAATCCCCTGCCAAATCCGACGCTAATAACGCCGCGAAAAAAATCCGCATTGTTCTCGTAGGCGATTCGACTGTTACAGATAAACAAGGCTGGGGAGCCGGTTTTAAGCAATTTATCACCGACAAAGCGGAGTGTATTAACACAGCAGCAGGCGGCAGAAGTTCCAAAAGTTTTATTAACGAGAATCGCTGGGCACAGGCACTTGAGCTCAAAGGCGATTATTATTTAATTCAGTTCGGCCATAACGATGAGCCTGGTAAAGGCGACCGCTCGACAGAGCCAAATACCACTTACCGCGAATTTATGACTCGCTACGTTGACGAGGCTCGCGCTATCGGCGCCAAACCTGTTCTGGTTACCTCGCTTGTCCGCAGGCAATGGGACAAATCCGGCAGCGGAAAAATTAACTCCAGTCTTGTCCCATACGTTGAAGTGGTCAAGCAAATCGCAAAGGAAAAAAATGTGCCTCTTCTTGACCTTCATGCCAGCAGCAAAGAATTATGCGAGCAATGGGGCAAAGAAAAATGTCTCGAGTTCAGCCCTGTGAAAGATAATAATCAGCCTGACAATACACATCTTAACGCCAAAGGCAGCGTTATATTTGCCCGCCTTGTCGTTGAGGAATTAGGCCGTGTTGTTCCGGAACTGAAAAGCTTCTTTGCCGGCGAACCTGCCCCTGCCGCAATCGCAGAAGCAAAGACTTTCGATGTTCGCCAATTCGGAGCCAAAGGCGACGGCAATACACTCGATACCGATGCGATTCAAAAAGCCCTCGATGAATGCGGCAAAACCGGCAACGGCATTGTCCGACTGACCGCAGGCACCTATTTGAGCAAACCTATCTTTCTTAGAAGCAATACCACTTTTCAGCTTGACGAAGGAGCCGTTCTAAAAGCCACAGACGACCCAAATGATTTTTCTCCAAATCCGAAAACTCCAAAAGACTTTGGATTTGTAACCGGCAGCGGCCTTACCAATGTAGCCATTACCGGCAAAGGCACAATTGACGGTTCCGGTGCACGATGGTGGAAACCTGCAAGAG
>Ga0187886_1002542_pt1 | contig 14548 bp, 13 predicted proteins | sample June2016WEW_20_1_FD_133001 | JGI IMG/M metagenome (GOLD analysis project Ga0187886, IMG submission 133001) | Peatland microbial communities from SPRUCE experiment site at the Marcell Experimental Forest, Minnesota, USA - June2016WEW_20_150 | ecosystem: Environmental > Terrestrial > Soil >... | reverse complement strand
GCGCCCTGGGCAACGCCGACGAAACGGGTATCCAGGCCAACCTCCTGCATCTCTTGCAGCAGGCGTTGGCCGGTGTCGTCCTGGCCGACCTTACCGATGGGAAAGACCGGGAAGGGGCTGTCGAGGAGGACTTTGACGTAATGGGTAACAATGTGCAGTTTACAATAATCGTGATGGTCGAGGAAATGCCCGGAGCGGCTCTCTTCGCGGCCGAGGGTGTGGTTGCCGTTGAGTTGGAAGAAAGTGCCAGTGCCGATGCCGCCAGTGCCGAGCAAGGCGCGGTAGTGTAGAGCGTTAGGGTTGTAGGATAATGGTTTCATAGGGAGGAATTAAACCACAGATATTGGAAAAACCACAGATTCACACAGGTAAGAATAGAAAAGAAAGAACTAATTTTTTTCTTATTATCTGTGTTTTATCTGCGTTTACACTGCCCTGGCGGGCTGTGCCAGGGTCTGTGGTTAAAAATCTTTACACTCCCAGGTCCCACTCGGGATGTTCACTGATTGGATGACGCGCCGTCTCTACAGTCGCAGTCAATAGCGCATCGGGATGTTCCTGAAGTAACGTTATTGGGTACTCCGATGTCACGGGTCCAAAGAGTGCTACCCGCAAGGCTGTCTGCTTCCAGGCACCTGTATCGCTGAACAGGCGAACTTTGCGCGCAGACAGGCATTCCTTCATGCCAAGTGTCACCGACATGGGCGGCACAAACTGGTAAGCTGCGCCGAAGGTGCGATGGGCCAATGCTAGGACGGTATCAATGTTGTTATCCTGGAGGCGAATGGTTGAATTGCGCAGTTCTTCGATAGTCACCTGGCTAAACGTGTGACGCCGCGCTTGATTGTAGGCGATGTGGCCATCTTGTCCCCATCCGCCGTAGGTAATATCAAGGGGTTCTGCCCATATGGCTTCTGCAACCTGTGCCATATTATTGGCGTTCAACCAATAACGGTTCTCTTCAGGCACCATCAGCTCTGGGTTGATCGGATTATAAAAATAACGCTCCATGAAACCTCGGAAACTGTAGGGATGGCTGTGAGGTAGCTCTCGACCTTGCCAGTCGAGGCATTCGTCCATATGGAAGACTACTAGTCGGTGTAGATCGACGTGTTCTGCATTGACCAACCTGATGAATGGATCATACCAGCATCCTGGACCACAAGGTATTATGGCACGTGTGCTTTCGCCTCTAGCATTGTGCGCGCGGATCTCTCCAACAAGCTCGTGTGCCATAAGTTCCCCCATCTCGGCAGAATCGAGGCATAAGCGAAAAGGGATCTTGCAACTCGGATCCGACTCAAGTTTGTCATATGGGACTTGGCACCATTCGTAGAGTGCGCGATGAGTTATCATGTCAAAATATCTTCCAACAGAAATTTTGGTTTAAGCTAGGATCACACGAATACCCAGTTTGCCCAGCCGGAGCGGAATATCAGGTTCCACATCAAAATCTGTGACTACGGATTGTACCATTGTCAACGGCCTTAACACGGCAGTTTCCACCGCCCCGGACTTGTTGTGGTCAACGACCAATATCACTAAAACCTGCCTGGCCAAGCTCACCCAGGTCCGGGCGGATCGTAATTTCTCTAACACTGGAATCATATAAATAAGCGAAATCAGCATAAATGTAAGCCTGGAAGGAGAAATTATCCTTTTATACCAGTCGTGGATATCCCTTCAATAAAAGTCCGTTGAGCGAATAAGAATATTATTACCAGCGGGATGGTGACGATTGTGCTGACGGCCATTAAGTAGGGATAAGCTAAAGCCATTCGGGTTACTTTGCTACTCATGGTGTCCCTTAGGAATTGAATCCCCAATGAAAGGGTGTATTGATCAGGCTTATGAAGGTAAATGAGAGGCCCCAGATAGTCATTCCAAGCCCCCATAAATGTTAATAACCCAACCACGATTAGTGCGGGACGTGCCAAAGGCATGATGATCCTGAAGAGGATCTCGAACTCATTCGCTCCATCGATACGGGCGGCATCGGAAAGCTCTTCAGGGATACCTTTGAAGAATTGACGTAACAAGAAGATAAAATAGGGGTTTCCAAAGAAAGATGGAATTACTAGAGGCAGAAAGGTATTATTCCAGCCCAGATTCTTGAAGATGATAAACAACGGTACCATGGTCACCTGAAATGGGACCATCATAGTGGAGAGACATATTGCAAAGAATACTCCTCGTCCTGGCCAGTCGATACGAGCAAAACCATAGGCGATCAGGGCACAGGAGAGGACAGTCCCAATTGTGACTGGCAGAGCATATCTGAAAAATGTATTGAAAGTGAATAAATTGAAATTCTGTGCTCCCCAGGCTTCCACAAAGTTAATCCAACGAGGTGGGTTTGGTATCCATACTGGAGGAACCACAAAGACTTGTTGATCATTTTTAACAGAGGAGGAAGCCATCCAGTAAAATGGTAGCATCCAACCAACACCCAGAACCAGAAGGATCGCATAAGTAATATATTTAAATGGTGACTGGATCTGTTTCTTTATTTTTTTGGAGGGGCCCTGTTTTGAAGATATAGTTTTCATATGGATCCTTTAATCTTCACCACTGCTGTAAAAAACCCATCTGCCTGAAGTTCTAAACAGTATGAATGTAAATAATACGATTACCAGGAACAGAATCCAGGCTAGAGCTGAAGCTTTTCCCATGCGTAAAAATAAAAATGCATTGTTGTATAAATACATGGTGTAAAACAGTGTGGATTGATTAGGCCCACCTCCGGTTAACAACATTGGAAGAGTAAAATCTTGAAAGCCCCAAATGAATGCGATTATCAGATTGTAAAGGATGACCGGGGAGGTCATTGGGATAGTAATAAACCAAAATTTGTGCCAGGCATTGGCTCCATCGACTATCGCCGCCTCATAGTACTCCCGAGGTACGTTCTGAAGGGCTGCCAGGAAAATGACCATGGCGGTACCTGAAGACCACGCATTGATCATGATTAAGGATGGTTTTGCCAACCCTGGATTGGAAAGAAAACGGATTACAGGCATTTCTAAGGATTGAAGTACGCCATTAATTGCCCCGTATTGCGTGTTAAGTAAAAAAGACCAGATCAAGGCGATAACGACTGATGGAACAATGGCAGGGAAAAAAAATAAAGCCCGGAATGCGGCCCGGCCTTTAATTTTCTGGTTTAATAGAAAGGCCAATAAGTAGGCCATTAAAACGCTTATTGGTCCACCAATTCCAACATAATATAAAGTGTTCGCTGTAACCACACGGAATACGCTATCTTGTGTGAAGATTTCCCGATAATTTTCCAGCCCAACAAACAAAGGCGGACGAAGCAGGTCATAATTGGTTAAACTATAATACATGGATGAAATCAATGGGTAGATCGTAAAAAGCACAAACCCTATCAACCATGGAGAAATAAAGATCAGACCAAGGAGAATTTTGCGTTTCACCGTGCGAGAAATTTTTCTTCGATTCATTTGAGTAATCGGAAGCCTTTTAAAGCTAATCACCCCCATATATTGCCTCGTCTCATAATAAAAGTCTTTTCCAAGCTTGGGATAATTATGGCAAGGACCTTTTCAGAACTAACCACTGGAATTAATTTAACATAACCCTGGGAGGACTCAGGTCCGCAGTCCTCCCAGGATGAGAGCCGCCAGGCGTTAAAACCAGTATTGGAAGGAGAATCCTTTATGAGGCAAAACCCGCATTCTTATATTCTTGTTCACACCGTGTTTGGAGATCGGCAGCGGCTTCATCTGCCGTCATCCCTCCACGGAATACTTTTTCTCGAACTTCGACGAAGGTCTTGTCAACAAAGTTCACAATCGGGCATTGCTCAGGGGTACTCCACTCGGTAGCTTCCTTGACAGAATTGAAATAGAAACTAAGACCCGGATGTGAGCTTGTATCAAACGAATTGATATAGGATTTGTTGGCGGGCAAGAAACCGCACACTTTAAATAAGGCATCATAGGCATTTTTTGTATTCAGTAATTCCTGCAGCTTAAAAACACCCTCAGGAACTTTCGTTCCTTTAAAGGTCAGCACAGTGTGACCACCAGACAACTGAGGTTTGACGCCTTTGCGGCTATCGGGTACCGGCATCCAGGTATATTTCAAACGTTTGGCCAGGTCTGGTTTCCCAACCTCTTCCCAACCAACATGCCAATATCCATCGATTACGATTGCCTCTACTTCCGCATCGAAACCAGGTCCCCAAACTTCCTGCCCAGCAGCAGAATGTATACCAGCTAAATTATCCATTCCGATCACATCGGTGAATTTCTTGAAAGTTGCAAAAAAGTCTGCCATCTTCCCATCGGTAAAGTTGAACTTGCCTGTTTTTTCATCAAAATATCTAAATCCCCAGGAAACTGATGGGACCCAACCATCGGTGGTCCAGACATCACTACACATAAAATCGAGCGGGTCGAATCCAGCCACCTTCAGATTCTTGGCGCTGTCAAATTTTGTCAATTGCTTGTTCCAATCGCTTAATTCTCCCCAGGTTTGTGGTGGTTGATTGGGGTCAAGTCCAGCCGCTTCTACAAGAGTGGTGTTCATGACCATTCCGTAACGGAGAAACGCTTCGTTGGTTGGGACCCCATATAATTTACCTTTCCAAGTACTGACCACCCAGTTGCCCTCAAAGAAATCGTCTTTCTTTATTTGTTTGCTGGCAGCCAGATAATCATCAATCGGCGTGCATACGCCGCGGGCCATATAGTCCAGGTAGTTATAGTTCGTTCCCGCGTCTGGTGGAGTTCCCGCCGCAATAGCAGTGACCAGCGCATCTTCCACTTTTCTTATGCAAGAAATACTGTAATTGCCCATAATCTGGGTGTATTCAGGCAATTTCTTGAGTTCATCCCATAACTTATCAGGATAACCTGATGCCCAATAAGTCCAATAAACGACCTCTTTCGTTTCAGTTGAGGGTGGTATTGTTGCAGGCAATGATTCTACGGCTTTGGTCGGTTCAAGGGTCTGGACCGTTTTAGGAGCACAGGAAGCCAGAACGGCTCCACCAATGAAAGTTGCCATACCTTTTATAGCATCACGACGACTGAACTTTTTTTCCATTTTATTCCTCCTATGGTCAAGATATCCAAACGAATTACCAACACATCGGGTAAGACGGGAATGATTTTTCTATTCTTTACATTGGCATTTATCTCCTTTTACAAAATTTTTGGTTGAATTCATCTCAGGGTATTAAAAAAACCTCTAAAACCTCTCCACTTTCGCCTCTAATTAAATCAGTGTTTTAAAATATTGTTTATTGGTGATTAATTGAAGATCAAATAATATTATTGTAGCACGTTCCTGATCGATTGTCAATCACTGAATCCTGGTGTTCACTTTATTCAACAGCTTTTCATCATCTAAGTAAATACGCATGAATTCAAAAAGGGGATACACTTAAACATGAAAGCCTCCTGGTTAATCTCCAATTGTCTGCTAACAAGCCTTCAATCAGAAGTCTCTTGCTATTCTCTTGCTATTCTCGTGCTATTTGTGCGAAGATCAGAAATTCAGTGATTGACAATCGATCAGAAACGTGCTACAACAATATTAATTGATCCCCAATTAACCACAAATGAACATTCCATCAAGGACGGATAACTAATATGCGTGAATTGAAAATGCTATCGGTCGAACGCGAAGAAAGAATCCTGGCTTACCTGATGAAGCATGGCAAAGGATCTGTGCAAGAGTTGAGTCGTACGCTAGACATCAGCGAAGTTACTGTACGACGGGATCTTGGGCGCCTCAGTTCTCGTTATCCAATCCAGCGCATCTATGGCGGCGCCGTAATCGAAAGAACGATCCCTTTGGAACCCCCAGTTCTGCAGCGCCGTGACCTGTTTGCCGAGGAAAAGCAGCGAATTGGGCAGGTCGCTGCAGATTTTGTCCAGGATGGAGAGACGATAATGCTTCTGGGCGGCAGCACGACACTGGAGATCGTGGGACACTTGAAGAATCAAAAGAATATCACCATCATCACCGATTCCATGCTGATTGCTGAGAAAGCTGCCAAGCTGCAAGATACCAGGTGCATACTCCTGGGAGGTTCCGTTCGGCCAGCGGAGCTGACAATGGAAGGCCCCCTTGCGCAACTCTGTCTTAAAGAACTGCGAGCTCATAAAATGTTTATAGGCGCCCGCGCAATCAACTTTGCCCAGGGCATTATGCTCAATGAAGTCTCTGAAGTCACGCTGGTGCGTGATGGTATCCGCATGGCGAGCGAGGTCATCCTTGTGGTTGATCACAGTAAGTTCGGCCAGGTAGCCACCGCAGTTCTTGGGCCGCCGACCATTGTGCAACGGATTGTAACCGACAGTGCAGTCGAGCCGGAGATTCCCGTCCGACTGCGCGAGCTCGGTATCGATGTCACAATCGTTTGAACTGTGAGCTTTGTGCGGTGCTCCCATAATTACCGCACCCAGATAAAAAAAGCGAGGAGGTCAAAATGGTAAGGAAATTCAATCGTCGGTCGTTCTTGAGAAGCGCAGGGCTTGCGGCAGCGGGCTCCGTGTTGGCGGCCTGCGCGCCCGCTGCGGTGCAGCCTCAAGTGCCAAGCCAGGCACCATCTACACAGACAGCCGCACCCAAAGAGGCAACGCCCACGCAGGCATCATCTACACAGACAGCCGCACCCAAAGAGGCAACGCCCACGATAGCGCCAGCTACATCAGCAGAGGGTATTGCACTCCAGTACTGGGTTGCCTGGAGTGGCGATTACGTAAAAGCTTGGGACCAAATGCAAAAAACTGATGAGTACAAAGAGATCATGGGAAACAACGTACTCACTGTCAAGGGTAGCATGTATGCTGAAGCGTTCCTACCTGCCTTGGCAGCAGGTAATCCGCCTGACCTGGGCGGCAATGGCTTCTACTACTTGGATTATATGGCACGCGGCGTGCTGCAGCCCATCGATGATTTGGTGGCTATCAGCAAAATCGTAAAAAAGGAGGATTTCATCCCGGGCAACTGGGAAAGCAGCTTCTACAAAGGTGCGCAATACGGCGTCCCCGCCAACGAATGTTTCGAGAGAGACGCGCTCGTCTATAACTCCAGCATGGTGGAGAAAGCCGGGCTTGACCCAAAGACACCGCCGGTGACCTGGGCGGAAGTGCTGGATTGGCACAAGAAGCTGACCAAGTTCGATAGCGCCGGCAATCTGACTCAGATCGGCCTCGATCCCTACGACTCGATCGGCGGCTCAATGAACCCTATTGATGGTTTCTTTGCTGGCGAATCCTGGGGTTTCACGTACTTTGACCAAGCAACCAGCAAATTCGATCTCGACAACGACAAAATGGCAAACATCTTTGACACATATGCCGAGTTCTACAAGGTAGTCGGCCCAGATAAAATGGCCGGTATGCGCAGCGTCGAGGGACAGGGAACTTGGGGGGGATCGTACTTTGCCGCAGTGCAAGCCATGGTTATTGACGGCTACTGGCACTGCCAATGGACGGAGCAAGCCAAGCCCGAGGTCGCCAAGGTCAGCGTTTACACCTGGGCTCCTGTCACGGAAGCCCGGCGCGGCGTGAAGATGCAGTATCCTGGCGGGCACTTAATCTGTCTCTTCAAAGACTCCAAGCATCATACAGAAGCCTTCAAAGTCGCAGAGTTCTTGCAGACTAAGTCTGCTTGCGATATCCTGTTTGATCTTCGCGGATTCCTGCCTGCCCGCCCTGCATACCTGAAGACAGTGGACAAGTACACCTTCCCAGGTCTCGATTTCTTCTTCAATTCTTTAGACGAGGCCACCGAATGGGAGAAGATGGTGCCTTGCGTGATCGCCGATTTCGTGCAAAATCAATTTAATACGCTGGGTGAATCCGTCTACCGGGGGAATATGGATTCTAAAGCTGCTGTTGCACAAATGCAGAAGGCGTGTACAGAAGAATGGCAGAAAACCGGCCTGGCCTGATCAACTAGTCTTTCGTTAGGGTGTGGGTGTGGTAACTCCCGCCCACACCTTAGATGTAATTGTGTTGGGAGGTTTGGCCTATGTCAAGTACTATTCCAGGCTTGAAGCGGCCGGGTATGTCTCTCTTAGACTGGCGTCGTGAAGCGATGGGTTATCTGTTTGCCTCTCCTTGGTTGATTGGTTTCCTGATGTTTACCATCTATCCCCTGGCCGCGTCCTTGTATTACAGTCTGACGCGGTACGATCTACTGCGACCGCCAGTCTGGACCGGCCTGGCAAACTATCAAGAGATATTCACCACCGATACCACTTTTCGCCTGGTCATGAGTAACACCCTGTTCTGGGTAGGGTTGAGCGCCCCGCTGGGAGTCATCTCCGCTTTCTTGATGGCCTTTATGCTCAACACCCGCATTGTGGCTCGCTCCCTCTTTCGATCCATCTTCTTCTTCCCTTCCATCGTCCCAGTAGTCGTCACGGCGATGGTATGGCAGTTTCTCTTGAATGTTCAATATGGAGCGATAAACGCTTCGTTGCAAGCCCTGAGGCTGCCGGTAATTCCCTTCTTGTCCAGTCCGGTATGGGTAAAGCCCAGTCTGATTCTGATCCAGATATGGGCGCAGGGAACTGCTATGGTCATTTTTCTGGCCACCCTGCAGGATGTCCCTCGCTCGCTTTATGAAGCGGCAACCGTGGACGGCGCCAATGAGGTACAGAAACTGCTTAACATCACCATTCCCATGTGCAGCCCAGTCATTCTCTTTAATCTAGTCATGGCCTTTATCGCTGGCTTCCAGTACTTCACTCTGCCCTGGCTGCTCACGCAGGGCGGGCCAAATCGCGCCAGTGAGTTTATCGCCGTTTATCTCTATCGAAACGCGTTCTTGTTCCTAAATATGGGCAAAGCTTCGGCCCTGGCCTGGGTGCTATTTGTGGTTATTATCACATTTACCTTCCTTTTGTTCAAAGGATCAGGGCGGTTTGTCTTTTATAGTGGAGAATCATCGTAAGGGAGGCATTGAGATCAATATGGCAGTGTGGAAATTCACATCTGCACAAAAAGCGGGAACAATCAAACCACAAGGTGAGAAGCAGATAGTGACTACGCCAGGCCTGGTGATCCGGGGTGCCCTGAAGTATGCTGTGCTGATTATCCTTTCTATCACCTTTGTCCTCCCACTCGTCTGGATGGCAGTCTCCGCCTTGAAAATTGACTCACAGGTCTACACTGTACCGCCGATCTGGATCCCCAATCCAGCTCACTGGAACAACTTTATAGATGCATGGACGGCCTACAACTTCAACCTCTATGTTTTCAACACGGTTGTTAAGTATGCCGTCCCTGTCACTTTCCTGACGGTAGCTTCCTCATCGCTCGTAGCCTATTCCTTTGCCCGCTTGCGTTGGCGCAGCCGCAACTTTCTGTTTGCTATCTGCCTGATGACGATGATGATCCCCAGCCAGGTGACGATTATTCCGCTATTCATCACCTTTAAGCACCTGGGCTGGCTGAACACCTACCTGCCCCTGGTCGCCCCATCCTTATGCGGCGATGCCTACTTTATTTTCATGCTGCGCCAGTTCTTCCTGACCATTCCTCCGGATTTGAGCGATGCAGCAAAGATTGATGGGTGCAGCGAGTTCGGCATTCTGTGGCGGATCATATTGCCTTTGTCCAAACCTGCCCTGGCGGTCGTTGCCCTTTTCCGCTTTCTCTGGGCCTGGAATGACTATTTTGGACCCTTGATCTATTTGAATCAGGAATCGCAATTCACGATAGCCCTTGGCATCGAGAACCTGCGCCGCGAGATGGAGCAGATAGGTAGCCGGTTGATGGCTTATCCCTATCTGATGGCAGTCAGCACAATTGTGACCATCCCAATTCTTATCGCTTTCTTCTTTGCGCAGCGCACTTTTATCGAAGGTATCACGCTGACAGGTATCAAAGGCTAACTTTAGTCGATCAGTCTAATTCGATCGATCTACAATGAAATAGGAGCATCCAATGGTACTCTCATCGTGGGTTAATTCTTCGTTTGTTCGCCACTTTCCGCTTACACCTCCCCAGCCCTCGCAGCAGATCAAGATAGACGCTGCGCTCAACGAACAGTTTAGCTTTCAGGTGGCAGTACATTCAGAAGGCCCCCAGCCTGTTCAAGTGCAGCTTGCGGCTACAGGACCTCAGGGTTGGCAGGTTCGTCTGCGCCGCGTCGGCTATGTACCGGTGCGTCATCGTAACACCCCTATCTCACAAGGCGGTCTTGATGTAGATGGGGCAGGCTTTATCCCCGGCTTTGTCCCGGACCCTCTCTTTGATGAAAATTCACTCCTCTTGCCAGGCTGCGAAACGCATGCTTTCTGGATCACCGTCCGCCCGGCTCCCGGCGCCCATCCGGGTCCGTATGCGATCCAGGTGGTTGTATCCAGCCCAGGCGCTGATCCGGTGATCCACCGCGTGGACGTGCAGCTGCACAATATCACCATCCAGCCGCGGCGAGACTTCCCGATCACACAATGGTTCTATATTGATTCATTGATCGACTGGTACAAGACGGACCTGTTCGACGAGCGTTTCTGGACCATCCTGGCTCCCTATATCCGCGATGTCGTCGAGCATGGGCAGGATACTCTTCCAGTACCGGTCTTCACCCCTTCTCTGGATGGTGTGAAGCGGCCCAGCCAACTCCTCTGCGTACACCGCAAAGGAGATGGCCAGTATGAATTCGAGTGGCAGGATGTGCGGCGCTTCATCCGGCTTGCGCGGGAAATGGGTATCCAGAATTTCGAATGGGTACCCTTCTTCACCCAATGGGGTTGCGAACATCCCATTCGTATCTATGAGGAGCAGGGTCGCGACGAACAGTTGTTATGGGACCCCAATATACCCACCACCTCAGATGTTTACCGGACGTTTCTGGCCCAGTATCTGCCACAACTGGAACGCTTCCTGGCGGAAGAAGGAATCACAGGGTGCTCATTTTTCCACGTATCCGATGAGCCACATGGTGAGAAGCATATGGAGTGTTATCGCCAGGGGCGTAACCTGCTGCATGAACTGGCGCCGTGGATGAACATCATGGATGCACTCTCCGATATCGAGTTTGCACGGCAGGGTCTGGTAGACACACCAGTCCCCAGCATACAGGTAGCGATGGATTTCGTGAAGGCTGGCATTTCCAGTTGGGTGTACTATTGTGTCGGCCCAACCGGTTCGTATCTGAACCGGCTTCTAGATACACCGCTTGCCAAGCTCGCCATGCACGGCTTTCTCTTCTATCGCTGGCCATTCCATGGTTTCTTGCATTGGGGCTATAACTACTGGTACCAGGAGCTTACCCGTAACCTGATTGACCCATACACAGTGCAAGACTCGCTCCACTGGGAAAAGGGCTGGGTGTATGGCGATTCCTTTATGGTCTACCCAGGACCAGAAGGCCCGGTGGATTCGCTGCGCTGGGAGGTTATCGCAGAGAGTCTGCAAGATTACGCTCTCATGCAATCCCTGGGCGTGGACCGGTCAGACGAGCTATTTGCCCCGATCCTCAACTTCTGTGACTTCCCAAAAACAGAGTCCTGGCGCAGAGAGGCCAGGGCAAGACTCTTTTCAAGGGTCGACCAATAATGGAGCGGAGTGAAAGCAGATGGTGATAATCGACACCCACACTCACGTAATTCCTAAGTATGTCGATCTGGCCGTGCAGGCTATGGACCGCGCCGGTATCGCCCGTAGCGTCACTTTGGAGTGGCATGACGGATTCGGCGATACGCTCAAACGGCACCTTGAGATCTTCAACGCCTACGGTGACCGTTTTATCGTCTTCGGCAACGTGGACTGGCGTCGGATCAACGAGAAGGGCTTTGCAGACGCTGCGGCTAGGCAAATAGTGGAAGATGTCGCCGCAGGTATGCGCGGCCTCAAGATCTACAAAGCTCTGGGATTGGATTACCGGCACGAAAACGGGGAATTCTGGCATATTGACGACCCGGCGCTGGATGCGATCTGGGCGCAGGCCGGCGAGTTGGGGATTCCCATCCTGATACACACCGCGGACCCCAAGTGCTTCTGGCAACCGGTTAACAGCCTTAACTTCTGGAATGGCGTGCTCTATGGAGAGTACGCCTGGTGGAGCTATTACCGTAAGGGTTTCCCTTCTCCCGAGGAGCTTTTATCCGAGCGTAACGAGGTCATTGCTCGCCATCCGAATACGACATTTATCTGCCCACACATGGGATCGAAAGATGAGTGTTTGGACAGTGCGGCTGAAGATCTGGATGCCTTCCCTAACCTTTATTATGATATCTCGGCCAGGATCCCGGAACTCGGTTTCTCACAGCACCGTGCGGCTCACAGCCGGGAATTCATCCTGGCTTACCAGGACCGCTTGCTCTTCGGTACCGATTGCATCTATGACGACACTAACGTTCCGACAGGTTTGCAGGCGCAATGCCTTTACCAACCCGGTGAAATCCCGCTGGCAGGCGCCGATCCCTTGGTCCGCTATGTGGAAACGACCGCGAGCTTTGTGCACTCGCACATCGAGTTTCTGACAACGGAAAATATCCAGGAGAATCCGCCCTTCAAGCGCAGTCGCGAGGCTTACTCGATCTACGGGCTGAACTTACCTCTCAAGGTTTGTGAGAAAATCCTGGGAACGAATGCCACCCGTTTTCTGACATGATGAAAAGGCGGCATAGCGGTACCTTAAGGTTATTTTCAAGAATTTTCCTTCACAGGGCCAGCTTCGAACTCCCGATCCTTGAATATCCCAAGGTCCCATTCGGGGTGTTCGCTGATAGGGTGGCGGGCGGTGTCAACGGTGGCGGTGATCAGCACATCCGGGTGCTCCTGCAGCAGAGTGATCGGGTATTCGGGGGTCAGCGGGCCAAACAGGGCCACGCGCAGGGCGGTCTGCTTCCAGGCGCCGGTATCGCTGAACACGCGGATCTTCTTCGCCGACAGGATCTCCTTCATTCCCAGGGTGATCGACATGGGTGGTACGAACTGGTAGGCCATGCCGAACAGGCGCTGTGAAATGGCAATGACCGTATCGACGTTATTTTCCTGGATGCGCACAGTCGAGTTGCGAATGTCCTCCAAGGTGACGTGGCTGAAGGGATGGCGGCGGGCCTGGTTGTAGGCCAGGTGCCCGTCCTGGCCCCAGCCACCGTAGGTGATATCGACCGGGGCGGCCGCGATGGCGGCCTGGATTTCATTAATGTTGCCCACTTCCAGGTAATAGCGGTTCTCTTCCGGCACGCTCAAAGAGGGGTCGACCGGGTCATAAAAATGCTCTTCCATGAAGCCGTGAAAACAGTAGGGATGCTTGCGCGGCAGGGGCTTGCCCTGCCAGTCCAGGCTCTCGTCCATGTGGAAAATCACCAGGTTCTTAAGGCTGACGTTTTCCAGGTTGACCAGGCTAGTAAAAGGCCCATACCAGACGTTGGGCCCGCAGGGGATGATGGCGCGGGTGACTTCGCCCCGGGTGTTGTGCGCCTGGATCTCATCGACCAGCTCACGCGCCATGATGCGCCCCATCTCCTGCGAGTCCCGGCACAGGCGGAAAGGCACTTTACGCGAGGGGTGGTCTTCCAACTCAGTATAGGGAATCTTACACCACTGGTAGAGCTCTTTTTTGTTAATTTCAGACATTATTCGCTCCTTGGGCGTCGGGATGAGTAAATAATGGCAGGGGTACAAGCGGTACGACGATGACCTTGATATCCTGTTTGCGCAGTTTTTCCAGGATGTTTTCGGGAGTGAGGGGATCGGTGATGAGGATGTCGACTTTTGAGATGGAAAAGGCGCGCAATAGAAAAGTATGGCCGAACTTGGTATGGTCGGCCAGGATGATTACCTGGTCAGCCGCGGCGGCCATGGCCCGCACGGTAAATACTTCGGTCTCAGATTGAAGGTCTGTGGTTATCCCCCCTTCGGGATCGATTCCCCGACAGCCGATGAACAGTTTGTTGAAGCGCATGCGGTTGAGCATATCTTCGGCCAGCACGCCAAAAGTGCACATTTCCTCCGCTTTAAAATAACCGCCGATGCAGACGAGCTGCACGCCGGGAACGCACATAAGGATTTCGGAGATGAGAAAGCCATTGGTGATCACCTGCAGGTTCTGCCAGGAATGCCGGGCAATAGCGCGCGCAAATTCGAGCGTTGTGGAGCCGGACTCAAGGGCGATCACGTCGCCGTTGGAGACCAACTCGATTGCCGCCTGGCCAATGGCCTGTTTTTCGCTGGCTTGCGAAAGCAGGCGGGTGACGATCGGCGGCTCGGGTTCGCGCGGGCTCAAGGGCCGGGCGCCGCCGCGCACGCGCTCCAGCATGCTGTTGGCGTGCAGCTCGTCCAGATCCCGGCGGACGGTGATCTCGCTGACGTCAAGAAAGGCGGCCAGGTCAGGGATGGAGACCGGACCGCGGCGCAAGACTTCTTTTAAGATTGAATCCTGGCGTTCTGATTTGAGTTTGCCGTTCATTGAGGCAACCGCCGCTCAGAATGGATTAGACTTGTATTAAATTGATAAGTTATACGTATAATTAGGGATTAATTTATCAGTATTTATCTGATTGTATCAGGTGTTTGATCATTTTACAAGAGGGAAAAGCGGGAAG
>Ga0187886_1002540_pt1 | contig 14551 bp, 14 predicted proteins | sample June2016WEW_20_1_FD_133001 | JGI IMG/M metagenome (GOLD analysis project Ga0187886, IMG submission 133001) | Peatland microbial communities from SPRUCE experiment site at the Marcell Experimental Forest, Minnesota, USA - June2016WEW_20_150 | ecosystem: Environmental > Terrestrial > Soil >... | reverse complement strand
TGAGGAGTCCCGATTCATCGGGATGACGTGAGAATCCCATACCCTGATAACGTCATTCCCGCGCCAGCGGGAATTCGGGCCCCTTTTCTCCCTGTCATTCTGAGGAGTCCCGATTCATCGGGACGACGTGAGAATCCCATCCCCTTATAACATCATTCCCGCGCCAGCGGAAATCCGGCCCCCTTTTCTCCCTGTCATTCTGAGGAGTCCCGATTCATCGGGACGACGTGAGAATCCCATCCCCTGATAACGTCATTCCCGTGCAGGCCTGTGTGCGCAGCCGGGGGGCGCCGGCCTCCTCTCTTTTTTTATTCCCCTCTCCAGCCGATAGGACTCTGGTTTAATATTTCTTCAGGCTGGAGAGGGGCAGGGGTGAGGTATCTTCTAACCCTGGGCACCATATTCCTTATTACTATTTCCCTATTACCTTTTTCCCGTCGGCCCCCTAACCATCCTCATCCCTGTTGCGTTATACATTACAGAGTAACACCAACAGGAGGCTCACGATGAAACACCGGTTATTCAGTCTTTTCTTGGTCGGCGTCGTCCTCGGCTCTTTGCTCTTTGCCGGCGCCGCTTATGCCCGGGACGATGGACTCCCCTCCCCCGGCATCACCCCGGATAGCCCGCTCTATTTCTTCGATAAAATCGGTAAAAGCTTGAGCCTGGCCTTCACCTTCGGGTCCGAGGCCAAAGCCAGAAAATCCCTGCGGTACGCGCAGGAGCGCCTGTCTGAAGCGCAAAAAATGGCCTCGGAAAACAAGACCGCCGCTCTGGAGCAGGCCCTCGCCGATTTTGAAAAATATATCGCCTTGCTCCAGGCCAAGCTAGCCGATATCAAGCAGCAGGTGGCCTCCGATAATATCTCGGAGAGTGCCGCCCTCGCTCTCATCAGGCAGATGGAAGTGCTGGAAAAAATCAAGGATGAAGTGCCTGATAAAGACCGGAAACACATCGACCATGCCGCCAACGTGACCATGGACGGCCAGGCCAGCGTCCTGCGCGCTCTGGGCAAGGACAAACCTGAAAGGGCCTTCGATATCTGCGATAATATCACGCAACAGCAGCTGGAAAAAGTACGGGCTAAATGCACCGCTAACGTCACCGCCGCTAAGGTGACCGCCGAGCTGGACTACGCCGAAAGAATTTCTGACCTCGAAGATGAGATGGCCGATATCGCCGCTGCGACCGGCGCCAATGTGACCGCCCTCCAGGAACGCCTCGCGCATTCGACCGTCAACCGCCTCGATGTTCTCTCCGGCGTTTATGAAAAAGTGCCTGAAAACGCCCGGCCAGCCATCGCTAGCGCCATTGAAAATTCGGTTGACAGGTACGCCAGGGTGGTCGATAAGCTCGACGATAAAAATGTGGCCTCGGTCAACGCGACTATCAGTAAGATGCCGGTCAAGCTCCAGCCTTCCTTATCTAACCACGCATCCGCCGTAGCTTCAGACCGCTCGGAGAACAAACCAAGCCCGAAGCCCGTGACCGCCAGCGCTAACCAGACCCGCCCGCCGGAGACCAGCCTGAAACCGGTAGACCACCGCTAAAAAGAGGGGGCGAAGCGCCATTTCCAAACTATCCCTTGGTTTTCCCGGGGAGTAGCTCGCGAAGAGGGGCGCCAGCCCCTCTTAAAAATACTTCCCCCTCTCCAAACAGGATATTCAAGGCTTAATTCCGTACTCCGTTTGGAGAGGGGGCCAGGGGGTGAGGTTAAAAGCTCTTCACCATGTAGTCGCCTTGTGAGCGGTATCCGGACTCGGCACGGTAATATTCTTTAGCGCCGGTGCCGCTCAAGACGGCTATCCCGCCGCACTGGAACTCTTCCCGCGCGATGCGCTCCGCCTCGCGGAGCAGGCCCCTGCCGAACCCCCGGTGCTGGGCGGCTTCTTTATTCTGCCCGCTTAAGGGCACCTCCGGACCGAACACATGCAGCTCCCTGATGACGGCCTGGTTACCGGGCGCTATGGACTCCGGCCCCGGGATAGGGTAGGCCTGTATCCGCAGGCGCAGTAGCCCGAAAAGGGTCTCTTTCTCGTCCTCGTAAGACAGGCAAATTTCTTTACCGTCGGCGGCCTTATAGTCCAGCCGCGTTAGCTTTGGTTCGCCTATTTTATATCCGCTTCGTGTCCGGTGCCCGTATTCACGGCAGCGTATGCACCGGCACTCGATGCCTTCCCGCCGCATTTTCTCCCTGACCATGTCCCGCAGCGAGTCCTTCAGCCCGGCCATGATAAACTTCGAGGGGATATCCCGCAGCACCCGCGCTATCCGCACGTACTTGGGCACAACGGACTTGATATCGATAATTAAGTTCACCATCGTCTCGTTGTCGTATGGCTGGTAGCGCCCTTCCTGGTACCACTTATATAGCTCTGACCCTTCCACCACCATTGTCGGGTAAAGCTTTAGCCCGTCCGGCCTGAACCTGTCGTCGCTGAAAAGCTGCCGGGACATTTCCAGGTCTTTTTCCGGCGTCGCGCCGGGCAGCCCGGGCATCCAGTGGTAATACACCTTGAACCCGTGTTCTCGCAGCCGTGCCGTAGCCTCGACCACCTCCCTGACGCCGTGGCCCCGCCTCACCAGCCGGTAGATGTCGTCGTCCAGCGTCTGCACCCCGAGCTCCACCCTTGTCGCGCCAAACTCCAGCATGCGCTTTACCTCCGCCTCCCCACACCAGTCCGGCCTCGTCTCGATGCACAGCCCCGTGCACCGGTTGGCCGCCGTCTCATTGATTTTTTTTGCTTCTTCAAGCGTTCCCGATGTCGCGCCGTTCAGGCCGTCGTAGCATTCTTTGACGAACTGGTACTGGTATTCTACCGGCTGTGCCAGGAAAGTGCCGCCCATGACAATCAGCTCGATTTTATCCGTGGGGTGTCCCATCTCGCTGAAGGTGCGCAGCCGCCGTTCCACCTGCCGCCTGGCGTCGTAATCGCACGCCCTGGCGCGGAATACCGCCGGCGATTCCGGTGTATAGCTCTGCGGCGCGTTAGCGTAGGTCGGACAATAAACGCATTTCCCCGGGCAGCCTGCCGGTTTCGCCATCACCGCCAGCGGCGTCACCCCGGAGATTGTCCTCGTTAATTTCTTCATCTGCTTAAATCATAAATTATATAGAGTCGGGTTTCAAACTCGGCTTCTTTTCCCTCTCCCCTTGTGGGAGAGGGTCAGGGTGAGGGGTAAAATCCAAAATTCCTCCTCTCCAAACAAATAAAGTACACTTTCTCTAATGACCCGTTTGGAGAGGGGGTCAGGGGGTGAGGTAACCTGTCATTGCGAGGAGTCCCGGTTTATCGGGACGACGTGGCAATCTCTATCTGCGCAGTGGACTGTATTTATGGGTTCCCGCGCCTGTGAGGTATAATAAAGCAACATGACCCAGGACGCTAAAGAAACCTTCAACCAAATCGCCCCCGGCTGGTATAATTTCCGCCACCGCACTATCTTCCAACCCGAGCTGGAAGCCCTTGCCAAACGCTGGCGGCGCGGTCGCCTGCTCAATATCGGCTGCGCCCACGGCGCCGATTTCCTCCCCTTCAAATCATCCTTCGAGCTCCACGGCATCGACTTCTCCCCCGCTATGCTGGAAAATGCCCGCCGCTACGCTGAAAAATACTCGCTCTCCGTCAGCCTGGTGGAGGCCGATGCCCGTTCTCTCCCTTATCCCGACGCCTCTTTCGACTTCGCTATCGCCGTGGCCGTCTACCACCACATTGAAGAAAGTGAGGGGAGATTGAAGGCGCTTAAGGAACTTTACCGCGTGCTCAAGCCCGGCGGCGAGGCCTTTTTGACCGTCTGGAACAAATGGCAGCCGCGCTTCTGGCTTAAGCCCAAAAACACGCGGGTGCCCTGGCGCTCACAGGATAAAATTCTCTACCGTTATTACTACCTGTATTCCTACGGTGAGCTCGAAAAGACCGCGCGGCAGGCCGGCTTTGATATCCTGAAATCCTCCCCGGAAAGCAGCTACCGGTTCCCGTTAAAGACCTTTTCCCGGAATATCTGTCTGCTACTACAGAAAGCATGAAGGTTACGAAGAAATGGATAAAGCAAGATTAGAACGAAAAGAAAAATGGGAACGGGAACATGTTCAGCATGTCTTAGATTATTTCAATAAAATATATGAGAGTCAATTAACTATTATAGGCAAATCTACCGAAGTATATCCAGAACTAAAAGGGCAAGTGAATTGGGATTGGGTATGCCAAGATAATAAAAATAAAGATTTAGTTGCGGTAGAGGTCAAAAGAATAACCAACTCTAAGATAGAGGAAAAGTCAAATATTGTGTGGCAAATTCTCGAAGAGGTTCAACGCGACTTAAATACTCAAAGGATATTACGCGGTACATACACTTTTTCAATTGACATTAACCGGCGAGGTTACTCGCCATTAAATGCAGTCAATAGGCAAAAATTAAAAGAGGTTTTAATCAACTTAATTTCCAAAGCATCACAGGAACTCAAAGATGAAGAGGAAAGAGATTTAACGCATTATGTTCAAAAACAATTGCCATTTAAATTTACTGATTTAGAGTCATTAACCCTCTACAAAATTAACAATCTAGGTAGTGAAATATATAAAAGTTCGGGAATCACAGGAGCAGAATCCATTAATTTTGACTCAGCCGAGTTAAATCAATTTCAACAATTAGTGAAAAAGGCTAATACCCAATTAAGTAAACCAAATGCGAATATGAACTTTTTAGTGTTAATTGAAGAAGGACACAGGCCAATAGACCCTCCTGAAATCGAAGAGGCATTTAGGAAAATTGAGCCTACTAGCTACTCAAACATAAGTCGAGTGTTTTTTATTCGGGGTGAAGAGGTTTCTGATATTACATTACCTAACACAGCATGAGCCTTAAAGACGTTGGAACTAATAGGTACATCCTTTAACTCTTCACCTCTCCGTCTTCACCCACAACCCTTTCCCGTCGGTCGTAAAATCTATCGTGCCGTTCTTATCTGTCCGGTAGATATTTCCCGCGCCCAGCTTATCTTCCAGCCGGCTTAAGACTTCCTGTTTCGGGTGCCCGAACTTATTCGCCGTCCCGCACGATATCACCGCCACCCGCGGGCTGGCCGCCGCTAAAAATTCGGGCGTGGAAGACGTTTCCGAGCCATGGTGCGCCACCTTGATGACCGCGCCGCTAATCCCCGCCCGCTCCCTTACCAGCTCCCGTTCCGCCTCGCTCATGATATCGCCCGTCAGCACGAAGCTCGCCGCGCCGTCGGTCAGGTTCAGCACCACGCTGTTGTTGTCCGCGTCCGATTCCGTTCCCGATAATAAAGTTTCCGGCGGATTCAGCACCTTTATTGAAACATCGCCGCCGATGTCAATCCTCTCCCCGGCGCGCGCGAAGGTGACCTTTGTCCCTTTTTCCCTGATGAGTCTCGCCCATTCGTCATATAGCGGCGATTCGTATTCGATTGCCGGGTAAAGCACCTCCCCGACTTTATACCGCCTCATGACCTCCAGCAGCCCGGCGAGGTGGTCCTGGTGCGGATGTGTCATCACCAGTAGGTCTATCGTCCTGTCCCAGAACGGCATCTCCCGGCTCAAGGCCAGGGTTATTGCCCGGGGACTCGGCCCGCCGTCGACCAGCACCTGGTGGCTCCCCAGTTGTACGAGCGCGGCGTCACCCTCCCCCACATCCAGGAAACTTACGTGCAGGTTATCGTCGGGCATGGCCGAGGCCGTGTAAGTGACGACCACCGCCGCCAGCGCCAGCGGCACGATAAACATCTTCTTGTTCCGCGCCAGTCCGAAAGAGAAATCGAGCCCCGCCGTCATTTGCCCCGCTGCCCCTGCGGCCGGATTTCTCGCTCGTTTCCAGCGCCCGTGGAGCCAGATAAGCGCTATCAATAATAAATAGTAAGCCGCCACCAGCGCCGGGTGAATCTGGCCGACCGTCACCGATGCCAGCGACGGCGCTGCCAGAGCGTTGACCACCAGTATCATGTAAGACAGGAAAAGCCAGGCCAGCCACCCGAAGAGCTGCGCCCCCGCTATCCATCCGAGTCCGGTAATTCCGGCCAGCGACCCTGCCACGGTAATGAGCGGCAGCGCCGGTGTGAGGAGGAAGGTGGCCAGCGGGCCTACCAGGGATACATAGCCGAAGTAGTAGGCCAGCACCGGCCAGATGGCGATAATCGCCGCCAGGGTGACGCTCCAGGTATCGATAATGAGATTAGTTATCGAGACCAGCGTCCCCTTCTCTCCCATCTTCGAGGCCACCCATCGTTTGCCCGCGCCCTGTATCACCGGGAAGATAAATATCAGCCCGGCCATCGCCAGGAAACTTAGCTGAAATGAAACGTCGCCCAGCACGTAAGGGTGGATGCCCGCCATTACCGCCGCGGCGAAGACCAGCGCCACGGCCCCGCTCCGCTGTCTTCCCAGCGCCTCGGCCGCGAGGAAAACGCTGGCCATGATGGCGCCCCGCAGCACCGGCGGGTTCATGCCCGTGATTACTGCGTAGAGCCAGACCGCCCCGAGGGTCAGCCAGACGTAGAGGTAGCGCCGCCGCCCGAAAAGCCAGAGACCGATGGCGAGCAGCACTCCCGCCATGATGCCTATGTTCATCCCGGAAATCGCCAGGAGGTGCGTCGTGCCGCTTACCGAGAAATTTTTCTGTAAATCGGCGGGGATATTGGTCCTTATCCCCAGGATGATGCCCTGGGCCAGCGCCGCCTGCGGCTCGGGCAGGACTTCGGCCAGGACTTTTGACAGGTTATTTCTTAAAGAATATATCCCTGCCAGAGGCCTGAATCCCCGCCCTCTTTCCAGCACCTCTATGCCGGGATAGTACATGGTGGTATAGATGCCCTGGTGCGCCAGGTAGCCCCGGTAGTCGAAATCACCCGCTTGGGCCGGTGTCTCCAGCTTTCCTGTAATATCTAGAAAATCGCCGTAATTATAGACGGGATACCGCGGCACGACCGCGAGTACCTGGCCCGCCTCCCGCTGCCAGCCTGCTTCCAGCTTGATTTCCGCCGCTGATATCGTCAGGCGGGTGCTGTTATCGCGTACGTCGGGGTCTCCTGATATCGTGCCTTTAATTTCGACGGTGCCCGTGTCGTTGTAAAAGCGTAGCTTCCCTTCGTCGACGCTGTAAAGGCTCGTGTACGAGTATCCGGCCGCCGCCACGATGATAACCACGCCCAGTCCGGCCAGCACCAGCTGTTTACGGTAGCGCCGTGTAAAAAAGAGCGCGAGTAACGGGATGATTCCCGCGACAGCCAGCACCGGGGGTAAATTAAAGTAGTATCCCAGCCAGAGTCCGGCCACCCAGGCGCCGCTTATATAAATAAGTAACATGGCCTTTATTCTTTAATCACTCGCCGGTGGTTATCAGGTCTTTGATGCCGGCGAGGATGGTGTCACCGAAGCCGGGTACTTTCAGCAGCTCGTGGATATCCCGGAACGGGCCGTTCTTCTGCCGGTAGGTGACGATAGCCTGCGCCCTCGCCTCCCCTATCCCCGGCAAAGCTGCCAGCAGCCACGCGTCCGCCCGGTTGATGTCCACTTTTTGCGGTGCGTTAGATTCGCCTTTGCCCGTGACATTAAGCTCCAGACGGCTTGTATCGGCGTTGTCTGTCACGCCTCCCGCCGTTTTCAGAATATCGTCGATGTTGTCCCCCGCCCGCACCGGATATATGCCGGGGCTTTTTACCTCCCCGCCCACGTATATCTGCCCGACCGACCTGTTTTCCATCTCCAGGGAAATCTCAACGCCTTTTCCCCGTCCCTGCCTTTCCCCGATGATGACACCGCCCGCGATGATAATGACCACCAGAATAATGGCTAAGACCGTCCACCCGCTGAAAAACCGCCCTGCTTTAGAAGCTAAATCTTTGAAAAACATCGAAGATGTTCAGTCCTGTTCGCCAATTGGCTAACCGAAGATACAACAAAGGAGAGGTTTACGTCAAATTACCCTGTTGTTGCGCGTGGGGGCGGGTTGATAACCCGCCCGATAGAATAGCCTGTCATTCCGATGTAAGCGGGAATCCAGCACCCTGTTTCTCCCTTTCGTAAAGAGCCTGCCCTGAGCGAAGCCGAAGGGGAGATTAAGAGGGATTTCCTTAAAACACTTCCCCCTCTCAAAGTAGTGTACTATGTACATATGAGTGTGGGATAAGAGGTAAGGACATGAGGACGTTAGAGTATTATGATAGTCATGGAAATGAATACTCGTATAAGGATGGCGTGTATTCTCCGGTTAAGAGTAAGGTAAAGGTCGCGTGAGCGATGATTGGAAGCTTGCCTTTGAGGGTTAAGGCGGTTATTGTAGGGTATAAATGGGGTAGTGTAAAATGGTCAAATAAGATTTACCTTTGTGTCCATGCGGTAGCGGTAAGCTGAATAATATATGTTGCGTATAAATTTTAAACCGGAAACAAAACGTTGGACTGACACTTACCCGTATGTATGGGTGGAAATGTAAGAAGTGTCATGGTAGGTGAGTACTCTCGTTGAATTATATGAATTTTAGGAGGGAAGCATGAAAAGAATCTTATTTGCCGCAGGTATAGTTTTCGCTTTAGCAATATCAATTTTTATTTCGAATTATGCCTTAGCAAGTGAAAACATATTTGGACTTAAAATAGAAAACATAAATAGAAATGGGGCAGATTTCTATTGGAGTACCTCGAATGAGACCAAAGGAAGCATAGAATACGCATACACAAAACTCCCTGAATTGTATAATCCGCAGTTACCAGGAACTCATCAGGATATACTAATTAGTGTTACTCCTGCACAAACAAGGTCAGAAGGCGTTTACTTAAAGGAGCATCATATTAAAGTGGATAAATTAGACCTAAGCTACGACCCTTTCGTGCAGTATACGGTTAAATCACAAGCATTCAATGGAGAAATATATACTATTTCTGGAGAATTTGTTCTGGTTGATACACAAAAAACACAATGGTGGCAAACATGGCAATTTGCTGTTCTATCGACGATAATAGCTCTAATCTTAGGGTGGCTCCTAGGATGGCTAACATTGGAAAAAATACGAAAATATTTTTCGCATATGCAAGAAAAAAGAAAGGGGAAAAGGAAACGTCAGATGGTAGTGTAGCTTAATGTTCTAAGAACATATTGAACAGCTGCTGTAAATTGGTCAAATAAATGCTTAAAATATTATTCACTTATGGGTAAGGAATAGAGGGGGTTGGCAGATGACCTTCCCCCTCATTGTATTATGTACATAGTATTAAAGAATAGTGAGTAATATATGCCTTGAATGTGCATTGGCCATTGCTTTCCCTCTCCAAACGGAATATTTAATAAAGATGATGATATTTTGTTTGGAGAGGGGGACAAAGGGGGTGAGGCCAATAAACTTGTTCTTCTTTGCTACTTGTTGCGTATCGCTTACACGCCCCCCAGCGCCTCCCGCAGTTCGTCTTTTGAATCGGGGGAGGTTATGGCGATTATCTGGTCCCCCGCCAGCAGCACTGTGTTCGCTGTGGGCACGTACGCATTGCCCTGCCCCGGTATGACGAGGACCAGCTTGCTCTCTTTCGGCATGACCAGGTCTTTTATTGCCTTGCCTATCGTCGTAGAGTCCGGCTCTATCTTCACATCCACTATCACCAGCCCCTTTTCCTCGATGCTTAAAAGCTGCGTCACCGGGTGCGTCGGCACCTCGCGCTCTATCGCTTCCAGGATAAGGTCGGTCGAGCTTACGGTAACGTCCACGCCGAGCTTTCTAAAAAGGGCGGCATCCTGCGGATTGCGTATCCGCGCGATGGTCCGGGGTACGTTATGCTTGTGCTTGGCCACCTGGCAGGCGACCAGGTTGTCCTCGTCGTCGCCCGTTACCGCCACGAGCATGTCCGCCCGCCCCGTGCCTACCTCGGCCAGCGTCGACGCCTCGCAGCCGTCGCCCCGGAAGCAGACACTCCCCAGCTCGTCGGTGATGGTCTTACAGATGCGGGAGTCCTTTTCCAGCACGAGTACCTCGTGCCCTTCCTTGAGCAGCGCTTTAAGCAGGTGGTAGCCCAGCCGGCCGCCGCCGACGATGATAATGTACATAAAAACCTTCAGTCCTCTATCTTTTCCTTGAGCAGCTGCGCGAATACTTTCGTCGGGCTTATCGTTTCCAGCCCGAGCGCGGCATACATCTCCTCGCGCAGCGGGTCGTACAGCCGGCACAGCGCCCGGGGCACGTTGAAGATATGCTTGGCAATCTGGCAGGCCATGACATTGCGGTTGTCCCCCTGGGTCAGCGCCACGAAGATATCCATCCCTTCGATGCCGGCCTTTTTCAGCGCCTCCTGGTCGATGCCGTTCCCGAAGAGCGCCGTCCCGCCGAACGAAGGCGGCAGCCGCCGGAAGCTGTACGTGTCGATGTCCATGATGGTGACGTCGTGCCCTTCTTTATCCAGCAGCGAGGCCAGTCTCGCCCCGACGCGCCCGCAGCCCATGATTAATATTTTCATAAGGAAATTCCCGACTCTGCGCTATTACCTATTGCTGGTAAAGTATAACTGGACACGGCGAATTTTTCAAGACGTATGGCACGACGTCCCCCAGGCTGAACTGCCCGAACTGCCTTTTATACACAATGCCCATTAAAATAAGGGTGACCCCCCTCTCCACCGCCTCGTCCACTATCGCCGGGCCAACGTCCCGCGCCTGGAGCACATCCGTCTCGATTTCAAATCCCTCTTTTTCCGCCACGCTCTGCACCCGGTCGAGTACATCTTCGGCGCGCCGTATCTCGGATTCGATTTCCGCGTCCAGCGGCAGCGCGCGCTTTATCGCCACCACCGAGACTGCCCAGATTTTGCTCTTCTCCTTGTCTTTATCCTTTTCCCTTTCTTTGTCTCTCCTGGCCAGCCGGCAGGCCAGTTTCATCACGGATTCGTCAACCGGGGTTCCCACCACGGGCACCAGAATCTTGCTGTACTCCATTATTTACCGCACCTTAAAATCATTAACAGTAAGTGTAATTATATTCCTAAAGTCAAATATCTACAACCCGTTATTCTTCCCGGCCCGTTTCAAAGTTCGGCGACTGCCTCCGCTTTAGCCTCCGGCGGTACAGGAAAAATATCAGCAGCCCCACGGCCAGCCAGGAAAACCCCACGATTCTCCCGATGGCATGGGTGTATATCACGATAAACCACGTAATGAAAGTGGCCAGACCGCCCAGGACCGCCGTCACCGGAATTTCCCTGTTTTTGATTCGGATATTCAGCGGTATCTTGAAAGGCCTCGGCAGCTCCGGCTCTTTAACACGTAAAGCGATAATTGAAGCATGCGCCGACGTGTAGGCCAGCACCGCCCCGAAGGCGTACAGGTCGGCCAGCAGCGTTATCCTCCCCGTCGCTATCAGCCCGCTCGCTATTACCGAAAAAATAAGGATAGCGTTCATCGGCACGCGGGAGCGCTCACTCACCTTGCTTAGCGCGCCGGGCAGCTGGTCACGCCGGCCCATGTAGTACGCCAGCCTTGATGCCCCCAGCATCCCTGCGTTTGTCGCGATTATGAGTATCGTTACCGCCAGGAAAGCCACCCAGAAACTCAATACGGGTCGTATGCTTTCCGGCATCACGTTAGCGATGCCCAGTATCGGGTCGTGGAGGAACCTCTGCGTCAGTTCGGTCACCCATTGTCCGTCCGGCATCTGGTGTACCGGGTAAGCGCTTAAAGCCGCCATCGAAAGTAAAGCCCAGAGCACGAATACTGCGATGAATACCAGTAGCACCGCCCGGGGAATACTTCTCCCCGGATTCCGCGTTTCACTCCCCAGGTTGGATACCGTCTCGATTCCCGTGTACGCTATCATCGATATCGATATGCCGAACAAAAACTGGTGGGTGGTCGGCGCTACCCCCCAGTGTACGTTGTGAATCAGAGTTGGAATATTGACCACGATGAGCAGCGCCAGCACCGCTATCGTAATTTGAGTGAGTACATCTATCATCACCAGGACGATATTGAGTCGGGAAGAAGCCCGTATTCCCCGGATATTAATCAGGGCCAGCAGCGCTATCACCACCATCCCGCCGATACTGTTCGCGGGCCATGTCGCAAGGGGGTGGAAAAAATAACCCAGGTAGTTTATTGCTGAAAACGCTGAAATAGACATCGTCACGATGTAGTCCAGCATCAGCGCCCAGCTCGCGATAAAGCTGACCCAGGGATTGAAAGCGCGGAAGGCGAAAGCCCCGGAACCCCCCGCTTCCGGCAGCGCTGTGGCCCCCTCGGCATAGGTCAGCGCCGTAAACAAAAAGACAACCCCGGAAATTATCAGCACCGGGGGTGTCAGCCCCAGCGCTGACATCGCCACCACCCCGAGTGCGTAATAGATAGAGGAACCCACGTCGCCGTACGCGGTGCTGAACAGCCCGGTAACGCCCAGTACTCGCCTTAAATGTAACCGTTTTATGCGTTTCGGTCGGAAAACTCTGTCACCTGGTTTAGCGGGAAAGGTATCAGACATACTATATTCTCAATTATTCCCATTATTTTATCATAACTTGTCTATATTTCATAAATAGTTAATATTTATCGGGTAGAAACTCTTGACATATGGACTTTTAGTTACTATAATGTGGCCAAATGACACTTTAATGTGCGATATGTCTGGCATGATTATCAGGACAAGAGTCTTTGAAATTGCCAACGTTAAATATCAGAACCTGTCAGGGCTTGCCAGGGCTATGGGTATATCCGTGAGCCAAATTTACCGCGTCCGTGAAGGCAAACGCGGTATCAACGAAAAATTCATCATTGGCGCCAAGATGGCTTTCCCTGATTTGCGACTGGACGAGCTCTTTTATCTGGACGATAACCACCCGCAGCAAATGTAATAGGTATTTAGAGTTTAGAATTTAGATTTAGAGTTTTCCCCAGCTCTACTTGCTACTTGCTACTTATCATATCTCGGCGTCTTCGGGCTGTATCTTGCGCAGCAGATCCATATTCTCCATCCGGTCGACGTATAATATCCCGTTCAGATGGTCAATCTCGTGTTCCAGCGCCTGCGCCAGTAACCCATCCGCTTTAATCCGGATTTCTTTGCCTTTGGTGTCCAGACCTTTAGCCGTGACCGTTTCCGCGCGGTACAGCTGGCCGACGTATCCGGGGATACTCAAGCAACCCTCGCTTACCAGCCGCTGGCCTTTGCGGCGCACTATCTCCGGGTTGATTAGAACGATGTCTTCTTCATCCGGAATGCCGATGACGGTCACTCGCAGCGATATCCCCACCTGCGGCGCCGCCAGCCCCACCCGGCCCTCCTCCGCGTGCAGCGTCTCGCTCATGTCCTTGACGAGCTTTTTCACCGAGCGGTCTACCGCGCTGACCCTCTTCGCTTTCCTTTTAAGTATCGGGTCAGGCACCGTCCTGATATTCAAAACCGCCATTTAAATCTCCTGCACCCTCTCCCTCTCCCTTAGCTTCCTCATCATTGCAGCCAGTATCTTCAGTATTTCCTCATTATCCTTAACCAGTTCGGCAAATATATCAGGCTCCATTAACCTAGCATCACGCATAACGTTCAGCCAGTTATCCACTTCATTGGCAGAACCATATGCAATTTGTAAAAATCGGGCGTATTCTTTTCCGCCGCTCCTGCCATACCCCTCGGCGATGTTTGCTCCTATTGACGTCGCGGCGCGAAGTAGCTGTTTCACGGCTATTTCCCCCGCGTAAGACTTTTTAACACCATCGGTAGCCCTGATTGTCTTCAACGCCATTCCATGCGCCTTTTGCCAAACAATGAGCTCTTTATAATTCATCCCTCTACCCTCTACCCTCTACCCTCTACCCTCTACCCTCTACCCTCTACCCTCTACCCTCAAGTCTACTGGACGAGTCCCACCGGGTCAATATCCACCGTCCATCCCTGCGCCATTTGCACCGGCGCGAGAAAATCAGACAGGTCCGCTCCCCGCAGTATGATGTGCCAGCGGTATCTGCCCCGCAAACGGCGGATATACGCCGGCCCCGGCCCGATAATACCGATGCCCGCCAGTCCCCTCTTGTCCTTCTCCACGAGGAGTTGCTCTTTCATCTTCTCCGCCTGGCGCTGGCAAATAGCCTCGTTCGTGTGCGCGTATACCAGCCGCGCCAGCCGCGTGAACGGCGGGTCGTTAAGCTGCCTCCGGTAGGTGATTTCCTTTTCGTAGAAACCGGCGTAATCGTGCCGGGCGGCCGCCCGTATGGCATAATGCTCCGGCGCGTAAGTCTGGATGATTACCTTGCCTCCCCTCGGCCCCCTTCCCGCTCTTCCCGCTACCTGGCTCAATAGCTGGAACGTCCTTTCCCCGGCGCGGAAGTCCGGAAAGTTCAGGGCCGTATCGGCATTTACGACCCCCACCAGCGTCACCGTTGGTATATCGTGTCCCTTGGCCACTATCTGCGTCCCCACGAGGATGTCCGCCTGCCCGCTGCGGAACTTGTTTAAAATGTCTTCATCTGATGACCTTCCTCCGGTGGCGTCGCTGTCCCATCGCAGCTGTCGGGCGCGCGGGAAAGTATATCTCACCTCCTGCTCCAGCTTTTGCGTGCCCGCGCCCAGGAAT
>Ga0187886_1002539_pt1 | contig 14551 bp, 8 predicted proteins | sample June2016WEW_20_1_FD_133001 | JGI IMG/M metagenome (GOLD analysis project Ga0187886, IMG submission 133001) | Peatland microbial communities from SPRUCE experiment site at the Marcell Experimental Forest, Minnesota, USA - June2016WEW_20_150 | ecosystem: Environmental > Terrestrial > Soil >... | reverse complement strand
TGTTGACCTGATATACCAGGGCGGGTTGAGCTATATGAGGTATAGTATTTCCGATACCGCCGAATACGGCGACCTGACGCGAGGGCCGAGGATTATCACGTCGAAGACAAGAGCGGAAATGAAGAAAATCCTGAAAGAAATCACCGGCGGCAAATTCGCCAAAGAGTGGATGAAGGAAAACGCGACCGGACTGAAAAAGTTCAATTCGCTTTACAAGAAGGACTATACCGGCAAGCTCGAAAACGTCGGACGGAAATTACGCAGGATGATGAAGTGGATTGATGTGAAGGAAGTGTAAAGCAGGTTATCAGGGTATCAGGTAATCAGGAAGCAGAATATCAGGGAACCAGAAAATCAGGTGAAAAGAATGACATCGAAGGCGATAAGATTATTGGTTTTGGTGGTTTGCGGGCTGCTGGCGGGGTGCTCGGTGGTGGATTTTTTCAGGCCGGAGGGTAAGCCATCGAACCAGAAGATTTACGAAACTTACCGGCAAATCGAATTGAAGAAAAGTAACGCCGCCGACGTGCTGATGTTATTCGATAGGCCCGACTATGCCCTCTTGAGCCAGAGCAAAAGCATTATCGTCCTGGCAGGCGATAAGAAGAAGGGCTACAAGATGTGGTTCGATATGGTTTCCTTCGAGGAGAACGAACTGATAGCGAATCGCAAATACGTTTTCATTTCGGACGAAAAGCCCAGACAGTTGTTCGTTGCGCCGTGGGAGGGCGTTTATTACGACTGCCAAATGGTGCTGTCGAAGAAGGTCCTCGATGAGCCATACGCAAACGAGAACGCCAGGCGAATCGCCATACTCAAACAGGTCGGCGAGGACTCACGCAGGGACGCCGCCGACGTCGGCGCCGACAACAAGGACATAGCAATATGCGGGATGCTCATCGGCCAGGCAATTGATGCCGCAAGGGTGAAGCTCGACGAATCGCCGGCGCTTGCGACGAAACTCAATAGACCCTCCGGCCTGGAGTTCACTCATCCAGGATACGATAAAGGCGTGCTTATGATGGTTGCAGACGGCGATACTGTTACTTTACATTTAGCTCTCGGCTCTTTTGCAAAGAAATGGAAATTGAGCTTGGAAAAGAAAATTAAAGAAGAAATGCAAAAACAGCCAAAGAATGAAAGTGAATTGGAAGGGCAGGTTGAGTGGTCGCCCAATTCAATTTTGGAAAACTGGTAACACATTTTTACGGCAGATTGCCGCAAAAAGGCACCCCGCCCTTAAAAGCGGGACTTCGCTGCGCTCCGCATAAAGCACAAAATATTTAGACGCCCCGCCCCGAAAGGCGGGACTCCGCCGGGCTACGCAGATAACGCAGATTTCGCTGATTTCAAAACTCCGACTGCGGTAAATAAGCCCCATTTGCCTGATTATATTGCCCATTTTAACATTTGCACTCATTGGGAAGTCCCCCATAGTTACATTTTAACATTTTTTGAGATTTTAAGAAGAAAATGCAAACATTTTTGGACCTTTGTGGACTCTATATTATATAATGTGGTTAATCTCAACTATGGAAGAGTTCGGCTTAGTGATTTTTCTTATGCTCCTATGAGGCATGTTTGTGACTAATAAAAAGACGCAGACAGACACTGTTAATTTTAGACACGGATTAACACGGTTTTAAAGAAAAAACTAAAAGACAAAAAAGTATCGTAACTGCTTGCGAATAAAGCGGTTACAAAAAGAAGAAAGAAAATACGAACAGAAAAAACAAGAAGTTGAAGGATTGTATTACTGTTTCTAATTGTTGTCTTTGTTTGCTCTGCCTGCCCTCGCCTGCCCCAGCATGTCTTTAGCTGGGGAACGTCGTTATCGGGGGTGGCGGACTTTGTGGCTAAAAATCTCTTTGTTAGAGGGCATAAGAACGGTTTGTCAAAAATATGCATATTAACGCACTTAATTTCTCGTCCCGAGCAGGGTCGAGGGAAGGAGGAGCAAAAATGTTTGCAAAAAAGTATTTTCTGATTTCATCACTAATTATCATCATTGCCAGCATTTGCAATGAGACCGAGGCAAAAGCCGTTATAGAAAAGGGAGCCGAAAGAAACAAAATAGTTTTGGAATATAAATTCGGTGAACCTATTGTCTCAAGCAAAGCAGGTTATGATTCAGTGCAAATAAAAGGCCTGGAGTCGTATCAGCGAACCGGCGCCCCGGTTGTCCCGGTGCGTCCCGCAACAATACTGGTTCCCTTCGGCAAAAAAGTCGTCAGTACGAGGGTGGTTGTTCTTGATAGCGTGGAATTGCCGGGAACTTATTTATTGGCGCCCGCGCAAAAACCATATCCCCTAAATTATGCAGGCAAATTACAGCATACCGGGCCTGACCCGGCCATTTACAGCCAAAATAGCCCCTGGCCGGAGAAAAACCACGAAAAGACAGCCATTCATTCCAAGCGGGGCTACCAGTTATTTACAGTAAACCTGTTTCCTGTTCAATATGTACCAGCGACGGGCAAGATTACTTATGCGACCAAGATGCGTCTGGAAATTGACCTGGCAGATTCACAGTCGAAAGGAATGCTGAGACCAACACCGGAAACGATAAAAGCATTAAAAAAGCATATCGACAACCCAACTGATCTGGCACGCTACGATTCTGCCAAAACAACGTCCGATGATACACTCAATGGGACAACATCGTTACTGCCAGGCGGCCCATACCAATACGTCATAATCACTAATCAAAACTTGGCCGGCGTATCAGGGCAATATAGTTTCCAGGGGTTACGCGACGCGAAAATCGCCTCAGGCATCTCGGCCACGATTGTAACAACCGAGTGGATATACGCCAATTACGATGGCACGAAACCCAACGGCGGCTCGGACAACCAGACGCGAATCCGTAATTTCCTCATTGATGCCTATCAGCACTGGGGTACTGAGTATGTCCTGCTTGGGGGCACTAACGCCATTGTGCCTGCTAGGATGTTCTGGGTTGATTCACACGCCGGCGAGGCAGATACTATGCCGGTGGATATGTATTATGGTTGTGTTGATCCACCAGACTGTAATTTTGATCACAATGCCAATGGCATATATGGCGAGACGAACGACGGCGTTGGAGGCGGCGACGTTGATTTGTATGCAGAAATTTACGTAGGCAGAGCCCCTGTGGAAAGCGCGACGGAAGTGGCAAATTTCGTAAAAAAGACCCTGGCTTACAACTCAACAAACAGCAATTACCTGACCCGCGTTTCAATGCTCGGCGAGTATCTGGGTTTTAGCGGAGTTTCGGAATATGCAACCGATATGATGGAGCAGGTTCGCCTGGGTGGCAGCTACGATGGCTATTTCACTTACGGCTTCGAAAATAATATACAGCCGGATTTTTACGACTTTAATACCTCGACCAATCTATATGACTCCAATACGTACGACTGGCCTAAAAGCGAACTGATTAATCTTATGAATTCAGGCGTTAACATCCTAAACCATATTGGCCACTCCAATGAAACATACAATATGAAATTAGATACCTCTGATTTAAGATCGCTGACGAATACCGACTATTTCTTCGCCTATTCACAGGGCTGCGATTCCGGCGCATTCGATACTTCCAATTGCTTTGCCGAGGTTATTACAACGATGGAGAACGGTGCGTTTGCCGTTGTTATGAACGCCCGTTACGGATGGGGCCAATTTAACAGCACCGACGGTCCCAGCCAGCGATTTGCAAGGCAGTTCTGGGATGCATCGCTGGGAGAAGACAAGCTTGAGCTCGGCAGGACCAATCAGGACAGCAAGGAAGATAACCTCTGGGACATAAACGGGGAATGTATTCGCTGGTGCTATTACGAATTGAATTTATTCGGCGACCCGCAACAGCAGTTTCGGTTTAGACGTTTTGTCGTGCATCTTACTAAAGTTAATGATGTGAACGCTGGCGATTGTGTTTGGCCGGGTCGTGATGTGAATTACACGATTGATTATAATTATCCTGCCGGGCTGAACTTTCCGGATATAAATGATGTGAATATTATTGACAATCTGCCAAATGAATTGAAATTTATATCATCAATACCGGCACCTAATAATATTGTCGATTCTAACAAGATTATCTGGAATCTCGGGACTTTATCACCTGGTGAATCAGGTTCTATTACGCTGAAAGTCAAAGTAAAATTTCTAAAACCAGGAGGAGGCAAAATCACAAACGAGTGCGAAATAAGAAGTAGCGGTATTCCTTATAACAAAGCTGAAGAGCCCATGACTTTATGCCCAAGCTATCCGTACCCAATAATTGTGAAGGATGATAATATCACTGGCTGTGTCGGCCCAGGGGACAATATAACCTATAACATCTGCTATGATGCGAACGGTTGCGGTGATACGAATGTTGTTATTACTGATTACCTGCCGAAGGAAGTGAATTATATTTCATCTAATCCTGCCGGGGCCTATCATCATTATTCTGATGCCAACACTGTTACTTGGAGCTTAACTTCTTTTCCGCCGGATGCCTGCGGCTGTATCACATTGGCGACTCAGGTTAAAAATAATGTCATAGGCGGCACAATCACGAATTATTGTGAACTCAAAAGCGACTACATTGATATAGGTGCAAGTAAAATCAATTCTATCTGTTCATCCTGGTGTCCGATTTATGTGGACGCAAACGCTACAGGCGGAAACAATGGTTATTCCTGGGCGGATGCTTTCAAAAATCTGCAGGATGCCCACAAGGCAGCAAAAGATTCTAACTGTAACGAGATACTCGTGGCACAGGGAATCTATAAGCCAGATATTGATTCGGCGCATCCCGGTGGATCGGGTGACCGGACAGCGACGTTCCAGCTTCTAAATAATGTTGCTATTTATGGTGGTTTTCCGCCGGGCGGAGGAACGTGGCAGCAAAGAAATCCCGCTGCTTATGAAACAATACTTAGCGGCGACCTTTTAGGCAATGACGGTGAATTTTCAAAGCCCGAGGATATGTTGAATGCCCCAAGCCGGTCTGAAAATAGTTTCCACGTCGTAACAGGAAGCGATGTAAACAATACAGCCGTATTAGATGGCTTTACAATCACAGGCGGTGATGCCAACGGTGAGGATTATCTACAAAATGCAGGCGGAGGAATGCTCAATTATAGCGGCAGCCCAATCGTGAGAAACTGCACATTCAAATGGAATTCGGCCAGTGGAACAGGATATGATGATGGTGGAGGAGGTATATACATTGCTGGCTATAATAGCAGCATTAATAAAATTATGAACTGCCTGTTCAAAAACAATTGGGCTGCGAAAGGTGGAGGAATACACAAATATGCTGAAGATGTGAATATCACAAACTGCACGTTTGTTGGAAACGGTGTTGATGGAGTATATTTAATCATATATCCTGGAAGCGGCAATTTAACAATAACCAACTGTATTCTTTGGGGTAATGAAGGCCAGCCTATTCTTGACTGGGCATCGGTTACATATAGCGATGTTGAGGGCGGCTGCCCAGGTCAGGGCAATATAAATGAAGACCCGATGTTGGAGCCGGACGGGTTGCACTTGACACCCTGTTCACCTTGTATTGACGCCGGGACAAATACTCCTCCGGGAGGTCTGCCGGAAACAGATATCGACGGCCAGAACCGAATTATGAATGGCCATTGTCAAGGAAATGCCGTTGTGGATATGGGTGCAGATGAATTTCCAGAGTATTGCAATATCTGGTTGTCTGCATATTGTCCAAAGCCAATATCAGAAGGCACTGCAACATTTTATATAGACAGAGCAGAACTTATCTGGGTAGCGGGCGGCATGGTTGCAGCTACACATGGGCATCAGGTTTATTTCGGCACCGATTTTAACGATGTGAATAACGCAACAACAGAAACAGGTGCTCCAATTTACAGAGGTGATACGAATGACCCCTGCTATCCTCTTAAAAATCTTGCGCCGGATTATATCCTTACCTCCGGCACCACCTATTACTGGCGCGTTGATGAAGATAGTGGCACCAACATTTGGAAAGGCGCCGTCTGGAACTTCACAATGCCAAATCCGGCGTATCTGTTCGTCGATGACTTCTCATCGTCGGCGGATTTTGCCAAAGCGTGGCAGACGGGTTACCAAAACAACGGAGGCAGTAATCTGTCAGCGGGTGGCAACATCCTGTCGTGGGATTATGACAACACTGGCGCCACGGTGCTTGGCACCTGGTCAGAGGCAAAACTCGATTACAGCTACGTCAGTTCCACCGGCGTTGACTGGACATTAGGCGGAGTATATGTGCCGAAAGCGCTTGCCGTCCAGTTTGACGGAAATATGGGCAATACCCTTTGGGGAGACAATGCACCTTACCCCGACCCCAACTATGGCAGGCTGTATATGGGTATTGAAGACGCCAAAGGCCATTTCGGTTTTGCTTATTACACATCAGACCCGTATGCGCCAACAAAAAGTACGGGCATAACAGGGCCTGGAGTTCGGGAATTTAAGGTCGCTCTATCTGATTTGATTAGTCGCAACAACGTCGATTTGACCGAGGTAAACAGAGTTTACCTGGGTATCGGCATTAGAGGATCTCAATTACCATCGAATTATGGTGGCTCAGGCCAGATGAAATTCGCCAACCTCCGACTGCGGGTCTGCACTGCAGACTTTAACAATGACAGTGTGGTCAATTTGTATGATATGAAAATTATGAGCCAGGAGTGGCTTACAAATGGTCCGATTGCAGACATCTTTCCGGTGTGCAATCCCGACGGAATCGTGGATTTCAGGGATTTTGCAGTGCTGGCTAATGAGTGGCTGACCGAAATTCATTAATCCCAAAGTTCGTAGTTTGATAAATTTTCAGGGGGCTGCATGTCATCAGTGCAGCCCCTTATATTTTACGAATTCGACAGTAATATCGAGATTGATATTTTCCTGGGATTTCATTAGAATACCTGCCTGAAACAGACACAGATTAACTCAGTTTTTTGACACTGATGGTCGCCGCGACCACACAGATTAACACTGTCTATAATTCATATCTCTGTGGCCTCTGTCTCGCTAAGGCGAGACTCCGCCAAGGGCTTCGTGTTCTCTGTGGCTAAAAAACTCTGTGGCTAAAACTATGTGAAAGGTGCAATGAAAAATGGCAAAGCATAAGTCGAATTGTCCGGCTGCGAGCAAGCACTATGCCGAGACGAGTCCGGGGAAAGAAAAGTATCTGGCGGGGAAACGTATATTGCCGGAGGCGATATCGAAGAAGACCGATATCGCGGGGCTGGTTGATAATATGGACGCATACAACGGCGGGCGGCTGCGCGCGGCGTGCCAGTTGTTGAAAAACAAGTATTCCCAGAATGATGTTACCATTGGCTTGAGTTTGGCAGGGGCGCTGACGCCCGCGGGATTGGGGCCTTCGGCCATCATACCGTTGATGAACCACGGCTTTGTTGACTGGCTCGTCGCCACGGGCGCAAATATGTATCACGACATACATTATGCGTTTAACCTGCCGATGTTTCGCGGCAGCCACACCGTTGACGACGTTGATTTGCGGGACAAGGGCGTTACGCGGATTTACGACATCCTGTTTGATTATGAAACCGTCCTTATGGAAACCGACAGGCGGCTGCGCGAGATTTTAATCAGGCCGGAATTCCAGAAGGAAATGGGCACCCGCGAGTTTTATCACCATTTAGGCAAAATCCTCAGCGAATTGGAAGAAAAGAACAACCTCGGCCAGGTAAGCATTCTGGCTGCGGCGTATCGCTTAGGGATACCTGTTTTCACGTCATCGCCGGGCGATTCGACAATCGGAATGAACGTCGCGGGAATTGAGCTTTTGGCGGAGGCGTCGGGATTATCGGATAAGTTCAAGCTCAAAATCAACCCGAGTATCGACGTGAACGACTCGACGGCGATTATCCTTAACGCCAAGAAATATGAAAAAGGCAAAACGGGCGTAATACTGATTGGCGGCGGAAGCCCCAAGAATTTTATGTTGCAAACCGAGCCGCAGATTCAGGAAGTTTTGATGATACCCGAGGCGGGTCAGGATTATGATATCAATATAACCGACGCAAGACCCGATACGGGCGGCCTGTCAGGGGCGCCGCCCAGTGAGGCGGCAAGCTGGGGAAAAATCGACCCGACTAAATTGGAAGAAACGGTTACCGCGTATCTTGATGTTACGGTAGCCGTGCCGATTATGGCCGCATACGTGATACAAAACGCAAAGCCGAAGAAGCATAAGCGGCTGTATTATCGCGGCGAGGAGCTGCATAAAAAGCTCATCAAGTCGTATCTCGAAAACAATAAAGAGGTCGAAAAGCTCAGGACGCTTATCAAAAAACTTGATGCGTAAAGAAGGCGAGGATATGAAAGCAGACGTTCTTAAATTAGCGAAAAAGCACGGGACGCCGTTGTTTATAATTGACCATAACAAGATACGGGAGAACTACCGCACGTTCAAACGTAACTTACCGAGGGTGCAGTGCTATTACGCGGTCAAGGCCAACTCGAACCAGGAAATAATCAAGACGCTTTTCGACGAGGGTTCGAGCTTCGACGTGGCGTCCTACAACGAGTTTATGCAGGTTTACGAATACATCAGGAACCTCGACCAGAAAGTCAAGGATTTCTACATCTGGGACAGGATAATCTTCTCGAATACGATTAAGGACAGGGACACGCTTAAGAAAATCAGGCGATACAGGCCTTTAGTTACATACGACAGCATCGAGGAGCTTAAAAAAATAAAGAAAAACTGCGATACGGCAGGCCTGGTTTTGCGATTGAAGGTGCCGGACACCGGCTCGCAGGTCGAAATGAGCTCCAAATTCGGGGCCGAACCCGGCGACGCGGCGAACCTCATCAAGCAGGCGTTCGATTCGGGGTTAGTGGTCGAGGGTTTGAGTTTTCACGTGGGCAGTCAGTGCACCAATTTCGATAATTACTCCGCGGCGTTAACGATAACATCCCAGGTTTTCAACGACGCGCGTAAAAAGGGGTATAATCTCAAAATCGTCGATATCGGCGGGGGTTTTCCGGTGCCGTATGATTCACAGGTCCCGAAATTCGAGAAACTGGGGGAAGTCATAAACAGCGAATGCGACCGGCTGTTCCCGCGGGATATCGAGATTATCGCTGAGCCGGGGAGATTTATGGTCGCAACGACGGCGGTGCTGGTTTCGGAAATCATCGGCAAGGCCCGGCGGGACGGTAAACTTTTCTATCATATCAACGACGGGGTTTATCACACGTTTTCAGGCGTGGTTTACGACCACTGGCTCCCGAATTTCAGCACGTTTAAAAGGGGTAAAAAAGAGGTTTGCGCGGTAGTTGGGCCGACGTGCGACAGTTTCGACAAAATTTCGGTATCGGAACAACTGCCTGCCAATCTCGAAATAGGCGATTACCTTTATACGGTCAATATCGGGGCATACAGCACCGCCTCATCGACGAAATTCAACGGTTTCGAGGGGGCAAAAATCCTGCACATCAATAATTAGGCAAGCTGAAGAGACGCAAGGTAGCTTGCCCCGCAAGAATTTTCCTATGGAAAATTCAAACGACTGCGGGGTCTCCGCCACGCTACGAGGATGATAGATTACTCGTGGCGGAGAGATTCGATGGGGTCCATATTAGCGGCGCGGTAGGCGGGGTATAGGCCGAATGCGATGCCGACGGCGCCGGATATGCCGAAAGAAAGGGCCAGCGACGACCAGGTTATGACGGTGGGCATATTGCCAAAGTGGGTGACGAAAAAGGGGATGGCGCTGCCAAAGAATATGCCGAGCAGGCCGCCGGCGAAGGTCAGGAGGAGCGTTTCGGAAAGGAACTGGAAGATGATGTCCTTTTTTCTTGCGCCCAGGGCCCTGCGGATACCGATTTCACGGGTGCGTTCGCTGACGGTAGCGAGCATAATGTTCATAATGCCGATACCGCCGACGAGCAGCGAGATTGCGGCGATAGAGCCGAGGACGATACTGTAGATACGCTGAGTTCGTTTTGCCTGCTGGAGCAGTTCGAGTGGGACGGTGAGCTGGTAATCGGTTTTTTTGTGGAAGCGTTCGAGGATGGTCTGAAGGGTGTCGCGTGTGGGCAGGACGAGGTCCATATTTGCGACTTTGACGATGATTTCCTGAAGCTCGACTCTTTCAATCCTTCTGCCGGTGGAACTGCCCTGTATCGACATCTCGCCGAAACGGTTTTTGACGGTCGTCAGGGGGATGTAAATATTTCCGGCGTTTGCGCCCGCCTGTTTTTTGCCGGGGGAGTTTTCCTGCTGATTTTCCTGTTGGCCGGCTGCGACCACGGGCTGGGGGCTGACAATTCCGACTACGTTATAATAATCGCCCCCGATTTTAACGGTTTGGCCGATGGGGTCGTCGAAGGCAAAGAGGTCGTTTACGATTTTTTCGTCGATAATACAAACGTCCTGTTTGTAATCCATATCGTAAATGGACAGGAACCTGCCCATAACCAGGTGAATCGGCGAGGTTTCGAGATGCCAGGGGACGGTGCCGATGACTTCGACGGGAACTTTTCTATTTCGATACCAGGCCTGATGTGCCAGTCGCCTGACGGGGACAACCACCTGGACGGTCGGTATGCCGTCCCTGAAACGTTCGGCGTCCTTGTAGGTCAGGCCGTATTCCTGCATAATCTGCTGCTGGCCTGACGCTCGCTGGTCTTCGGGGGGCTGGATGGTTTTAACGATGATATTGAGCGAGCCGAGGCGTGCGATTTGCTCCATAGCGGTTTTGCTTGCGCCTTCGCCGATAGCGAGCATTGCGATGACCGAAGCGACGCCGAAAATGATACCGAGTGCGGTCAGTGTAGAGCGGAGGCGGTGAAGCCATAAGCTTTTGATACCGAGTTTAACCGTGCGTTTCAATTTATATAAAAACATAGCGTTAACAGTGAACCGTTTCGTTTTGAATTCGGCCATCGAGGAGGCGTATTTCCCGTTGGCAGTGTTTTGCGATACCCTCATCGTGAGTGATTACGATGAGTGTTTTACCCTGCTGGTGCAGCTTGTCGAGAATATTGAGGATGTCTTTACCGCTCTGGCTGTCTAAGTTGCCGGTCGGCTCATCGGCAAGGACGATGAGCGGGTCATTGGCCAGCGCTCGTGCGATGGCGACTCGCTGCTGCTGACCGCCGCTTAATTCGGAGGGTCTGTGGAGGATGCGGTCGCCGAGTCCGACGAGGTCGGCCAGCTCTTTTGCTTTTTCGCTGCTTGCCTGCTGCGAAAGCCCCTGGTAGAACATTGGTATTTCGATATTTTCGAGAATGTTAAGCTGTGCGATGAGGTTGAAGGACTGGAAGACGAAGCCGACGTGCCTGCCGCGGATTGAGGAAAGCTGGTCATCATCGAGAGTTGATACGTCCTGACCGCCGAGGATATATTTTCCGGCAGAAGGTCTGTCTAAGCAGCCGATGATATTGAGCATTGTGGATTTGCCTGAGCCGCTGGGCCCCATAATGGCCAGGTAATCGCCTTTTTTAACGACGAGGTCGATTTCTCGCAGGACTTTAAGCTCGACGGCGCCGAGCTGGTAGTTTTTGCACAGCTTATCGAAGACCAGGATAGAGCCGTCGCCGGTGAAATCAAGATTGCCCTGAACTGTTTGAGGTTCAGCGAGGCCCTGTCTATTGGCCGGAGTTTGCGTCATCGTTTTGCTGCCTCATACGATTTCTGAATTGTCTGAATCTTTCCTTAGTTTGCTCGTCCATCTGGTTGGGGTCGAAAGCGGGCATTTCGCCGCGCGCGGCGCGCTCCCTGAATTGCCTGATTCTTTCTCTTGTCTGCTCGTCCATTTTATTGGGGTCAAAATTACCGCCTCCGAAAGGGAAGCCGCCGGCCGGCGGGTCGAAAGCCATATTTTGTGGACGTCTGCCTGCACGGTTGGGGTCTCGCATAGCGGGGTCGCTGGCAGTCGGTTCAGCTGGTCTTGGCTGGTCGCCGGCGACGAGGGCAGCCGGACCCGAGTCGCGATTCACGTCTTTTGGTTGTCCGGGTCTCTGGAATTTGCCCGCCGTCCGGGGCTGTTCGACTTTAGTTTCGGTGATTCTGGGCGGGTTAAGCATGACCTCTTCTCCCGGCTGCAAACCTTCGAGGACCTCGACGTGGGTGTCGTTGAACAGGCCCGTTTTGATTTCTCTTTCTGTACTTTTGCCGTTATTGGCCACAAAGCAGATTTTTTTCCCGCCGCGGTTGGCGACAACCTGAACGGGGACAATAAGTGCGTCGGGGACCTCGTCAACGAAAATTGTAACGCGGGCCGACATTCCGGGTTTGAGAAAGGCGTGGGTTCCTTCGATACTGACCTGCGTTGTATAGACCTTGACGTCCGGGCTGAGCCAGCCGCGCTGCTGGTCGGGCAGGGTGGCGACTTTGACGACTTTTCCCTCGAAGGTCTTGTCCTGGAAAGCGTCCATAACGATTGTGGCCTTCTGGTCCGGCTTAACTTTATCGACCGATGATTCGTGGACGGTGATTTCCGCTATCATTTCGGAAGTATCGGGCAGCGTAATGATTACCTGCTGCTGGTAAACCTGTTCGCCTGCGGCAATCATACCGCTCGATGAGCCGCCGAATCGCCTGAAGGGGTCCTGGCTTGAGCCGTAAACAACAAGACCGGGGCCTGGGGCTTTCATAGTGCAGGCGGCAAACTGCTTTTTACTTTTGTTCAGGCGGTCTTCCTGCAGGTCGAGCCGTGCTTTGGCGCTTTCGAGGATCGATTTTTTCTGTGCGAGCTGTGAACGTGCCTTGGCGTAAGTTCTGTCAAGCTCACGATTGGCCTCGTAGTAATCGCTGAGTAGTTTTTCGGCCTGTTTGGGGAAGTCGTAGAGTTTGAAAAGGTCGAGATTGACCCTGGCCTGCTTATTTTGTATTTCGCAGCTTCGCTTATCGAGGTCATCACCCTGCAATTCAAGTTCCGAGACGTAATTGGCGTCGAAAAGCTGTTGTGTGCCTTCGAGTTTATATTGTGCTTTTGCCAGTCGAGAACCGGCAAGCTCAATCTGGTCCTGGAAGTCAGTGAGTTTTTGGGACGCCTCGGTTCGGCCAAACTTGTTGGGGTCGTCGAGCAGCGACGGGATGTTGCGGGTCGAGTTGGGGTCGGTAACAACATCGCTGATTAACTGGTCAGCGACGTTTTCGCCGACGTATTTTTTGAAGTCCATAAGTGCGAACCTGACCTTAAGCTGGGCGGCGGTAATGTCGCTTTCGTTTTGTTTGACCTGGATGGCGTAGGCCTCGTTGGCTTCGGCGTAGCCGGATTCCGCGGTAGTGTAATCAATTTGACGCTGAGTTAGCTGCTCTTTAAGGTCGCCTGAATCAAGCTCGACGAGGACCTTTCCGTTGTTAACGTCTTCGGACGTGATAACTATGCCTTCGGGAACGATATTGACTATGGTTGCCCGGCCTTCGACTTCTGATTTGAGGTCGATTGATTTACGCGCCTTGATGCTTCCGCTTTCGGTTACAGTTACCGTGAGCTTGTCAACGCGTGCTTTGAAAGTATTTAACGCAGGCGACTGCTCCGTTGAGGGAGTTTTATCCGCGGCAAAAACCATAAAAAGCACGATAGCGCCGCAGGCGCACCCGACAGCGATGAGCCATTTACGTTTGCCTTGTAAAAATTTATAGGTTGTCTGTGGGTTGGTTAACTGGTTCTTGTTCATTTGCGGCTTTCCCGGTTAAAGTGTCCGATTGTGCCCCCTCTAGGGACTGCGCCCACATACCGTCGGGCTTTAATTGTAAAATACCTACGTCGCGATAAAAATTAAGTTTTGCAATTGTGTGCCCAACGAGGGCAGATGTAAGGTCGTTTTGCGACTGCAAAAGGGAATCCTGGGCGTCGAGGAGGTCTCTCATTTGAGCCCGGCCTGATTTCAACAGCAAAGGCATATTTTTAACTCTTTCTTCGGCAAGTGCCAGCGATTTTTTCTGAATTATGTATTGTTCGGCGGTCGCCTCCAACTGGCGATACGCCTGGCGGACGTCAAACATAACCGAGTCAACGGTATCGTCGTAATTTCGCTGGCTTTGCTGAAGCGTGAGCAGCGCGGCTCGATAGGTGTTTCGCTGATTTTTCCTGTCCAAAGGCAAATCGAGGGATGCCCCTGCGGTGTATGCTCCTTTGTGAAATTCCAGCCGGCCGGCGTCTCTCGGGGGAGTTGAATTTACGGCGGCGCTTGCAGTTAGGTCAAGCTGGGGTCCAAGCCCTTCTGATGCCAGTGTTGCTTTTCTAAGTGAATCGTCAATACCATCGGCTGCATTTGCCAGGTCCAGCCGCATAAGTAATGCCGTTTCAATTGAGGTGTCGGCTGTGTATTTAAGCTCCGTTGTAGCGAGATTTTGCAGTGCCTGCAGTTCGTTCTGGTCAAGCTCCAGCGGGACGTTGGTCGGGATGGTCAAGCGGATTTTAAACGAGTCGAGAAATTGTTCATAATTCTGTGTGGTAAGAACGTAACCATTATACGCGACCAATTCCCTTTGCCGGGCCTGGTCAACTTCAAAGGGCGGGGTTCGACCGGTTTTGGCCTCCATTTCCGCCTGTTTTCTCGATTCAATACTGCTGTTCCA
>Ga0187886_1002537_pt1 | contig 14553 bp, 15 predicted proteins | sample June2016WEW_20_1_FD_133001 | JGI IMG/M metagenome (GOLD analysis project Ga0187886, IMG submission 133001) | Peatland microbial communities from SPRUCE experiment site at the Marcell Experimental Forest, Minnesota, USA - June2016WEW_20_150 | ecosystem: Environmental > Terrestrial > Soil >... | reverse complement strand
GCCCGATTTCCTGCTGGTGATCGACGAGAGCCACATGACCGTTCCGCAGATTCGCGGGATGTCGAGCGGCGACCGCTCGCGCAAACAAACGCTGGTGGACTACGGTTTCCGCATGCCCTCGGCGCTCGACAACCGGCCGCTCTCGTTTCCGGAATTCGAGGCCCATGTGGGCCAGACGATTTACACCTCGGCCACGCCCGGCCCGTACGAGATGCAGCGCGCCAACCGCGTGGTGCAGCAGATCATCCGGCCGACGGGGATCGTCGATCCGGAACTCGAAGTGCGCACGGCGCAGGGCCAGGTGGACGACCTGCTGGGCGAGATCCGCGCCCGTACCGCGCGCGGGGAACGGGTGCTGGTGACCACGCTCACCAAACGCATGGCCGAGGATCTGGCGGAATACCTGGCCAATCTCGGGATCAAAGTGCATTACCTGCACTCGGAGGTGCAGACGCTGGAGCGCATCGAAATCCTGCGCGACCTCCGCTTAGGCGAGTACGACGTGGTGGTGGGCATCAACCTGCTGCGCGAGGGGCTCGACCTGCCGGAAGTCTCGCTGGTGGCAATCCTCGACGCCGACAAGGAAGGCTTCCTGCGGTCGGATACTTCGCTGATCCAGACCATCGGACGCGCCGCGCGCCACGTGCAGGGCAAGGTGATCATGTACGCCGATAAGGTGACTGACTCGATGCAGCGCGCGATCGACGAGACCAACCGGCGGCGGAAGATCCAGGTGGATTACAACCGCGAGCACGGGATCGAGCCGGTGAGCATCGTCAAGGCCGTGCGCGACCTGACCGAGCGGCTGCGTTCCGGAGCCGCGGAGGAGAAAAAGGCGGAAGAGGAAAAGCGCTTGGGCCTCTCGACGGCCGAAGCCGAACGCGTGGCGCGCGACTTGGACCGGGAGATGCGCGCCGCCGCCCAGAACCTAGAGTTCGAGAAGGCCGCCGCGCTGCGCGACCAGCTGTTCGAATTGCGCGGATTGATTGAAGAAGAGAAGGTGGGGAGGGGGAAGAAGGAAACGTTCCGAAAAGCGGACCACCGACCATAGACGATAGACCATAGACCATGGACCATAGACCATCGACCATGGTCGACTGTCCATGCTTTGTTTGAAATGACATTGGGAGTATGTCACTCCGAGCCCCGATAGGGGCGAGGAGTCGCGGTCTTTCACTGGGAAAACTTATCTGCATGAATTACGACGGAATAATCTTCGACTTTAACGGGGTTTTGTGGTGGGATAACGCGCTCGTGGAAAAAGGCTGGCAGCGCACCGCCGTGGAGCTCCGCGGCTCGCCGTTTTCCGCCGAGGAAATCGCGCGGATCGTCCACGGACGCAACGGGCGGGATACGCTGGAATACCTGGCCGGCCATCCGCTGGAGGAGATGGAAATCCGGCGGTTGATGTACGAAAGGGAGGCGGCCTACCGCGAGCTTTGTCTGCAGGAAGGGGAGAATTTTCGCCTTTCGCCCGGCGCGGAAGATCTGCTGGATTATTTGAAAGCCCGATCCATACCGCGTACGATCGCCACCGCGTCGGAGAAAATGAACGTGGATTTCTTTGTCGAGCAGCTCGGGCTGGCGCGGTGGTTCGATCCGCGCTTGATTGTCTACGACGACGGCGTACGGCGCGGGAAGCCGGCGCCGTATTTCTATCTGCAGACGGCCGCCAACTTAAAATTAAATCCTTCACGCTGCGTGGTGGTTGAAGACTCTCTTACCGGAATGCGCGCGGCGCGCGCCGCCGGGATCGGTTACCTGGTCGCCCTGGGATATGCTTCAGCGGATGATGACGGGCTGAAGGAAATTCCGGTCGATGCGGCGGTGCGCAATCTCGGGAAGTTAGACCGGCGGGGATTGTTCGGCGGCGATGGATAGACCCCTGCCGGATCGCGGACAGCCGCCGGAACCTAGGATTTTATTTTAAATTCAAGCCCGCCGGAGATGGCCAGGGTGATGTTGGCGATCACGGCCGTGATGATCCCGGAGATGAATCCGATAATCGCGTAGAGGATCGGAAAGAAAATGCAGGCGCCCACGCCGACCAGGGTGCTGATGGTTCCGTTGTTGGATCCGTTGTTCGAAAGTGCACTCTGGATAACTCCACCCGCCAGGAGGCTGGTCGCGGAAAAGAATAGTCCGAAGATCAAACCGAATAACCCATACAATATTCCTAGAAATTTTGCGAGCGAAAAGATTCCGATCCGTTGGATGACAAGCATGGTTCCTCCTTTTCGACACGGGAATGGGACTTTTGTTCCACAAGGATTATAGACGAATTATTAAAAAGGAATTGCCGTATCTTTTTTGGCAAACATCGGAAACGAGGGGAACCCTTTCGGGGTTTCGTTGCCGGTTTGGATAAGTGAAGGACCGTTGGAAAGGGAATTTCGTTGGAACCGGTGGTGTACTTTTACGCGAGGGCCGCAACGCCCGGTCTGCTTACCGCGGATCCATTTTCCGATCTTTGATTTTTTGTCAGGGCTGCAATTCCAGCGAGAAGATCGTCACCGGGCCGGAGCGACCCGACAGGCGCCGGTCGCCCAGGCGGTGCACGGCCGGTTCGCCGGCTTCCTCGTAAGTGGCCTGGCTGAGCAGCACTTGTCCCGGCCAGGAGTCCTCCTGCAATCGTTTAGCGATGTTGACCGTGTCGCCCACTGCGGTGTAATCCATCACCGTCTCGGAACCGATATTGCCGACGATCGCCTCACCGGTGTGCAGTCCGATGCCAAGAGCGATCTCGCCCGAAGCGAGGTTCATGGACGGGAGCAGTTCGGCGAAAGCCAGCTGCATGCGGCGGGCCGTTTCCACCGCGCGGCGGGCGGCGTCCGGCTGCTCCACCGGCGCGCCGAAGAACGCCATCACCGCGTCGCCGATGAATTTGTCGAAGGTGCCGTTGTTGGCGAAGATCACCTCGGTGAGGACGGGAAACACGCGGTTGAGCACGTCCACCGCCTCGCCGGCGGAGTGATTCTCGGTGAAACGCACGAATCCCTTGATGTCGGCAAACAGCACCGTCACCCGCCGGATCTCGCCGCCCAGGCGCAGGTATCGCTCCGGTTCGCCCAGGATCGTGTCGGCCATTTCCTTGGACACATAGCGGTGCAGCGTGCGCCGTAGCAACTCGTTGCGCTCCTCCAGGTCGAGGTGCAGCTTGCGCAGGCGCAAGAGCGACCGCGCCCGGGTGAGCAGGATGACGGATTGAAGCGGCTTGCCTAGGAATTCGTCGGCTCCGGAATCGATCGCTTCCAGCCGTTCGGACTCGTGCCCGGTGACGATCATCACCGGGATCATGCGGGTGCGTTTGTCTTCCTTGATGGCGCGGCAAATTTCCAGCCCGTTGCCGCCCGGCATTTCGATGTCCAGCAGGACCAGATCGATGCTTTCCCGTTCCAGGATTTCCATCGCGGCTTTTCCGTTTCCGGCGGGAAATACCCGGCAGCCGGAGCCTTCCAGGTAGGTCTGTAGAAGCTCGCGGATGTTCCGATCGTCATCAGCGACGAGAACCTGGGGGGGACGGCCGAGGATGGTTTGGAGATCCATGGAAAAAGCGGGGAGACCCGTGTCCTTTGCACCGGTATTCTACCGGAAAGTTGTTGGAATGACAGGCAATTCTTCCTCCCCCATTTTCCTTAGGAAAATGGGGGAGGACAAAGGAGGGGGTGGTATTCTTCCAAGGCATTTATGATTTCGCTTTTCCAATTCCGTGTCTTCCGTGATCTTTCGGTGAAATCCGTGTTCGCATTTTTCTTGAACGGTTGAATAGCATTTATTAACATCAAATAACACGGCACTCCCATAAACCGGATTTGCCCTTCGCCAAAGCTGGTGAGGGTGGCGAAACTGTTGAACTGATCCATCAGAATGGCGTAAAAATGTTGTTAATAACCGGTTTAGAATTCGTAAAATCGCGATCTTGAAATGCCGCTAAACACGCGCCTCCAGCCGGTCCGATTCGTGCGCCGTGACGCTTGCGCTGCGTAATCGCACCGTTTCCTGACTTTCCCCGTATCTCCCCCCAGCGGCCTGGATTCGAATTCCTCAGCCGATTAATGTGGCCCGGGAAATATTTACTATAATAAATAAGTGCCGATGAGTTTATTTGCGTATTCAAGGCATCCATTGGAGGAGAGCAAATAGGGGATCCGACATATGGAAAAGAACGCAGTGAGGAAAAAGGATAGATTCACTGATCAATCCCTGAAGGATTCAGAGGTTCGGTACCGCCGCCTGTTTGAAGCGGCCCAGGACGGGATATTGATCCTCAATGCCGAGACGGGAATGATTACCGATGTGAACCCGTTCCTGGTCAAAATGTTGGGATACTCGCGTGAAGAGTTCATTAAAAGGAAGCTTTGGGAAGTGGGCGCTTTCCGGGATATTGAAGCCAGTAGGGATGCCTTCCTCGAGTTACAGAAGAATGAATATATCCGGTACAAGGATTTACCGCTTCGATCGCGGGATGGAAAGCTTATTCAAGTGGAATTTGTCAGTAATGTCTATATGGCGGGGAGCGAGAAGGTCATCCAATGCAATATTCGCGATATTACGGAGCGCCAACACGCGCATAATGTCCTGGTCAAGAGCAAAGCCATCCTGCGGAGACAATCCGTCCGGGACCACCTGACCGGTTTATTCAACCGGCGGTATATGGAAGAAACCCTGGAACGCGAGTTGCTGCGAGCCTCGCACAAAGAATATTCCGTCGGCGTCATTCTCATGGACGTGGACGATTTCAAGCGATTCAACGACACCTACGGCCATGCCGCGGGCGATGCCATCCTGCAGGAATTGGCCAAAATGCTGCGCGGGTGTGTCCATCGGGAGGATATTCCCACCCGTTATGGCGGCGATGAATTTATCATTGTCCTTCCCGATGCCTCGCGGGCGGTGACGCACAAGCGCGCAGAATTAATTTGCGAAAATGCCAAAAAATTTCATCTGCAATTCAAAGGGCAAATCCTCAAGGGTGTTTCGCTTTCGCTCGGTGTGGCCGTTTTCCCGGAAGATGGCGCTACGAGCGCGGCGCTCTTATCGGCTGCGGATACCGCGCTGTATCGTGCCAAGCATGAAGGACGCGGCCGGGTAGCCGCGGTGAGTTAGTCCTCCTTGCGCGGGGCGGTTCCGGAAGATGCCGGGAAAAACATTCGCCGTCGGATTAACTCAATCAATGCGATTCCTCCCCCAAATGGCGGAGAACGATACTCCCTAGCCGTGGGATGCGGCTGAGGCATGACCCTTGTAAGATGATGATATGACACGTGTTTTTTTGGCCGATATCAAACCCGGTGAGCGCTCCGCTCTTCGTTTGATGTTGCATGATCTGGATCCAGAGGTGGTCGGCAAGACGGCCGATTGGCCAACGACGCCGGCCCAAGCGCCACCGGCCCGCGCGGGGCTGGGGCGGGGCTGAGCCGCCAGCCGTTGGGTGCCTGCCCTAATGCTATGGTATTGTATAAATGGATAGAAATTCAAAAGAGGAAGAACATAAATGACTATTATCGCAAAATATTCGCACACGAATCTTATCGCAAGAAATTGGCAGGAGCTTGCAAAATTCTATCAGCAACTATTTGGATGTATTCCTGTTCCACCGGAGCGCGATTTTCAAGGCAAGAATCTTGATGCGGGAACAGGTATTCATGGAGCGCATATTTGGGGTATGCATCTTAGGTTGCCAGGATATGGGAATGATGGGCCTACATTAGAAATATTCAATTACAATATTCTCAAGGATCGAGAAGAAACCGCAGTGAATCGGATCGGTTTCGGACATATTGCTTTTTCGGTGGATGATGTTTTAGCTGCACGACAAGCCGTTCTACAGGCGGGCGGGAAATCAATTGGTGAAATTGTTACATTGGAAATATTAACTGGGGCAAAAGTAACTTGGTGCTATGTAACCGATCCGGAAGGCAATATTATCGAAATACAGTCGTGGTCAAAATAATTGGCGGATCCCAACCCTCTCTTGCAGCGGATTTGGCCTTAGGTTTTGAGTCTTCGATGGTTTCTACTTCGATGGTATTTCAAGTACAATGAACCTAATCCTGCACAACCGGCCAAACCGCTGAAGTGCAGGCCATAGAGCCTGGATTGTCAATCGATCCCACGAGCAGGTAAAAATATTTTGAGAATTTAATCTAAACGATATAGGAGGAAGATTATGGACGAACAAGAATTGCTTCATAAAATCAGCGTTGATACCAATGTAAATATTGAATTGCTTAAGGACCTATATAAGAATGATGAATTGTGGACCTTGATCAGATCTGGAAAAAACATTGATGCAATAATGTTATTGCGTTCTATTGCCCCAAGAGTTGGTTTGAGGGAAGCAAAAAAGGTAGTGGAAGAATTTTCCGCAAATATTTAAATTATGGGCGGGGTAAAAGGCGGAAAAAGAATATTGAAGATCGAAATAATTAAAAAAATCAAAGAATCCAGGTCCAACACGCGATTGCAGTACGCCAGCCATTGTCTTTCCAGGAAATCATCACATCCAAAGAATGAAACGCCCGCAAGGGCGCTTTATTTTTTAGGATACTTACCGAGCACGATCGCCTGTTTCACCTCGGCGATGGCCTTGGTGATTTTAATCTCGCGCGGGCAGGAGAGCGTGCACTGGAAGATCGTCCGGCAGCGCCAGACGCCTTTTGTATCGAGGAGCGCCGCGGTGTGTTCGGCCGCCCCGCGATCGCGGCTGTCGAACAGGAAGCGGTGCGCCTGAACGATCGCCGCCGGGCCGGCATACTCCCCGTCCGCCCAGAAAACCGGGCAGGCGGCGGTGCAGCATCCGCACAGGATGCACTTGGTCGTGTCATCGAAGCGCAGACGCTCGGCTGGGCTCTGCCGCCGCTCGCGCCCGTCGGCGGGGAGTGGCTCGTCGTTGAGAAGGTATGGCTTCACGCTGCGGTAGGATGCCAGGAACGGCTCCATGTCCACCACAAGATCCTTTTCCACGCGCATCCCCAGGAGCGGCTCGACCGTGATCCGGGAACCCAATTCGCGCACTAGTGTTTTGCACGCCAGCCGATTTGTCCCGTTAATCCGCATCGCGTCGGAACCGCAGATGCCGTGCGCGCACGAACGGCGGAAGGTCAGGCTGCCGTCCAGCTCGTCCTTCGCCCGCACCAATAGATCCAAGACGCGGTCGCCAGGCCCGGCCTCGAGCTTGAAGTTGGACCACCACGCCGCGGGTTTGCGTTCCGGGTCGAAGCGTTTGATTTTCAGGGTAACCAGCATATCCCGTTCCTGTTCAATGTAAGATTCCTCGCGGCGATGTCACTCCGAGCCCGACAGGGCGAGGAGTCGCAATCTTTTATTGGCATCCCTCATTAATACACTCTTGCTTCCGGCTGGAACGTGGTGATCGATACCGGGCGCCGGTCGAACCGGATCCCTTCCGATACCGGCCCGGCTCCCGGGGAGCCGGCGCGGAAGGCCAGCGTATGGTGGAGCCAGTTCGCGTCATCCCGCGCCGGGAAGTCCTCCCGGAAGTGCGCGCCGCGGCTTTCGGTCCGGTGCAGGGCGCTTGCGGCGGTCGCCTCCGCCAAGTCGAGCAGACAACCCAGTTCGTAGGCCTCCAGCACTTCGGTGTTCCATTTTTGCCCGGCGTCGGCCAGGCCGAGATGGCGGTACCGTTCCTTGAGATCGCGCAAAATGCCCAGTGCCTCTTCCATCCCCTTCGCGGTGCGGTACAGGCCGACTTTATCCGTCATGCAATGTTGCATCGCCGCGCGCAGGGCGCCGACGCGTTCCGGGCCGCGGCTCCGTTGCAGACGGGCGAGTTCCCCGAGCGCTTCTTCAGCGGCATGCGCAGCGGGACCGGCCGGGTTTGCTCCCGCGCAGAATTCAGCCATCGCGCGGCCGCTGCGCCGCCCAAAGACCAGCAGGTCGACGAGCGAATTGGTTCCCAGGCGGTTGGCGCCATGCACCGAGACGCAGGCGCATTCGCCCGCCGCAAACAGCCCGGGCACGGGCGAGAGCGCCCCGTCCAGCACGCGCCCGTCGCAATCGGTCGGGATTCCGCCCATGGCGTAGTGCGCCGTCGGTTGGATGGGTACCGGCGCCTTCATCGGATCGATCCCCTGATAGACGCGCATCATCTCGATGATATCGGGGAGCTTGGCTTCGAGTTGCGCCGCGGTCACGGTTTTACCGCCGGGCGCGCTTTGGCAGCGGTTGATCGTCTCCGGGCGGATGTCGAGGTAGACGTAATCCTTCCCGTCCGCGCCGCGCCCGGCGCGGATCTCCTGGTCGATGGAGCGCGAGATGATGTCCCGCGGGGCGAGGTCCAAGAGTTTCGGGGCGTAGCGCTCCATGAAGCGCTCGCCCAGGCCGTTGATCATGATCCCGCCCTCGCCGCGCGCGGCTTCCGACAGCAGGATTCCCATTTTGTAAATACCGGTGGGATGGAACTGGAAGAATTCCATATCCTCCAGCGGCAGCCCGCGGCGGAAAACCGACGCGACCAAGTCGCCGCTGAGCGAGTGGGCGTTGGAGGTGACGGCAAACATCCGCCCGAATCCGCCGGTGGCCAGGAGCACGGCCTTGGCGAGAAAAAGGTGCGTCTGGCCGGTGGCGATCTCCACCGCCGCGACGCCGCGCGCGATCCCGTTTTCGAGGATCAGGTCGAGCACGAAGAATTCGTCGAAGAAACGGATCCCGCGGCGGATGCAGTTTTGATACAGGGTTTGCAGGATCATGTGTCCGGTGCGGTCGGCGCTCTTGCACGATCGCATCACCGGGGATTTGCCGAAGTCGCGGGTGTGGCCGCCGAAGCGGCGCTGTTCGATGCGGCCGTCTTCCGTCCGGTCGAAGGGCAGCCCCCAGTGTTCCAGTTCGAGCACCGCGTCGATGGATTCGCGCGCGAGGATTTCCGCCGCGTCCTGGTCGACCAGATAATCGCCGCCCTTGACGGTGTCGTACATGTACCATTCCCAGCGGTCTTCCTCCATGTTTCCCAGTGGCGCGGCCACTCCGCCCTGCGCGGTACCGGTATGGGAACGGGTCGGATACATTTTCGAAATCACCGCCACGTTCGTCCCGTGCTCCGCGTGGAGCGCGGCCATCAATCCGGCCCCGCCGGCTCCGATGATGATCGCGTCGAAGGTATGCACCTGGGTCATTGGCGCACGCCGCCGATCACGGCCGCCGCGCCCAAGGCGGTGATGGAGAGCCAGAAGAGGAAGAGCAGGGTGCGCAGCACCCGGCGCGCCGTCCGCCCGTGGATGTAATCCTCCAGCACCTGGCGCAGGCCGTTGCTTCCGTGCGCGAATGCGAAGCACAGAAGCGTGGCATCGTAGGCGCGCCAGCCCAGCGACGCCCAACGCATGGCGACGTAATCCAGACTGATTTTATGGACGCCCACCAGCATGTCCTGGATGATCACGTGGCCCCACACCAGCGGAACGAGCAGGATCGCGCTGAGGCGCATAAGGGTCCAGGCGACGGTGAGCCAGGAGCGGCGGAGCGGGGCGGGGGAGGGAGCTCGCGCGGTCATGCGTTTATCAATGCCATCCGAGAAAAGTATAGCCGATGAAATTTCCGCCCATGATGATCCCGGCGGGCAGCCAGAGGATGGCGGCCAGGAGGATCGTCAGCCGGACGGAGAGCCGCTCGCGCTGGATTGTCCAGGCCGAGGGCAGGACGAGGTCGAAGAGCGCGATGCGGAACCCGTTCAACCCGTGGTAGATCACACCCGCCACGAGCGCAATTTCGGCCAGCATGAAGCCGGGCAACCGGTAGAGCCCGATGAAGTCGTTATAGTACTGCGGGTAAAAATAAACCAGCGAGGTGTCGACAATGTGGATCGAAAGGAAAAGCAGCGTGGCCAACCCGCTGATGCGGTGGAGGATAAAAGCGATCATCCCTTCCCGCGGGCGGTAATGGGTGGAGGCGTAGGTGAATTTAATCAGCGATTGCATTCACACTCCATCATGCAGCCACGGACCGGTCCGGTAGCCGCGCAATATAGTAACACCCAAGCGGCCGGAAAAGTCACACCCCAATTTCGCGGCAACCGGGCCGGATTATAGACGAGGATGCAGAGAGAGGCTAGAGGATATCGGAAAGTTACGGCAGGGAGCCTGCCCGCAGCATGTCATTCCGAGGCTTCTTTAGGAGCCGAGGAATCGGTGACTAATTAATAAAAATTCAGCCTTATAGTACTTGAGGGTTTGCTTCTATGCGTTACCGATCCCTCGCCCTTTCAGGGCTCGGGATGACATACTGCATATGTCATTCCGAGGCTCCTTTAGGAGCCGAGGAATCGGTGAGTTTATCGGCTATTCCATCGGAAGGGGAAAATCGGCGGCTTGTTCAGGCTCACTGCAACGCGTGTATTAGGGCGACCGGATCGAGGATCACTCCAAAGGAATATTGCTTGCCCTCGTGGGATATTTCAATCGTACGGCCGGTCTGCAATGACGTGGACCAGAAGACATCCGGCGTGATATCTGGTTTAACTTGGGCCGCCAGTGCGTATACTCCGGCGATGTACGGGATCGACCAGCTCCAACCGCCTTCGCGGTAGAAAACATAATCGTTGACCCCGGTGGGGCTGGCCGTCGTCCGCGAATCCATCGGGACGAGCAAGGTGTTTTGTAAGCTGTACCCCTGGAAAAATTGATCCGCCCACCATATTCCCGGTTCGTAAGACTCGAATTTATTTGGATCGGCCAGCGGTGCGCGGCCCATGGCTTGAAATTGTAAACCGTAAATATCCGATTCGCTCGAACAAACAATAAATATCCCCGCATCTTTGGCCTTCTGAACCGCTGCCGTGATCTCGGCGTACCCCTTGCTCTGAGATCCCCAACCGACGGAGATGGAAAGAACGCGTATTTGCGGTCGGAAGGCAATTGCCGGTTGATCTCGATGATTCTTAGCACGGATTTGGCCAGGCAGGCAAAGTCATTGGATTCATAGGTTCCCTGGCTGCACATCGCGGTGGCGATGAAATATAAATCGGCCTCCGGCGCGACGCCGACGGTTTTCCCGACGGCAATGGATGCGACGGCCGGGCCGTGCATTGAATAACTCGCACCCTGGATATCCGCAGTTTCTTCATATAACTGAATCCGGTCCGCAAATTCCTGGTGATCGACGAGCAAGGTTTGATCGATGATGGCTATGCCGATATTCTTTCCGGTAATCCCTTCCCCGTGCAGCGTTTGGAGGTTCAATCCCGGGTTTTTACCGAGATTCATAATCTGTTTCCAATCAAAACCCGCCGGCATTTTATCAGCCGGGGGCCATGTGGTTTTGTCGTCGAAATCGGCGTAGGACAAATCCTTTAATGAGTTGCGAAGATCCAACCCGGAAAGGTCGTAACCTCTGAGATCCACTTGCCAGTAATCTCCGGAATCGGGGTTATAGGAGGGTAGGGCGGATAATTTCCCCCTTCCAAAATCTCCCGCCGAAGGATGCCGGTCGATTTTTGGAAAGACAATCGGGACGGATGTCCCGGACGTGTCCGATGGCACGTATTTGGTTGAAGTGGGAGTGACACCGGATGGTCGGGTCGCCGTCGGGTAAGAAATATTTCCGCAGGCGCTCAATGCCACCGCAACCACTATGGATAATGCGATTGATTTAATGTTCATGGCCTTTCCCTCCCTTGAATCATCCGTCAGAATCTGTGGGTCGAGCGACTATATCAAACCATAATAATCGTCCTCAGGATGAGCCATCCGACGTTCCCATTGCGAAAGCTATACGTGTGTCTGACGTTATAATCATTTATCCAAATGAATCGCTATTCCATAGCTTATCCGCAATATTCACCAGGCATTAATCGGACAATGCAGATGAACATACAAACACTTATATATTAATCTTGGCCGATAATTCGTGGTCTTGTGATTAATTAATATCTAAACTTCGAAATTAATATGGAAGAAGAAATAGATGCGGGGAGAGGATTATCAATATCTCCGAAAAAACAAAAAGACATCAGGTATAGGAAAAATTATTTTCAATCAGCTCCGGCAATTCCGAAAGGTTTTGTATGCGATGGGGAATCCCGGGATCGGGCGGTGGAATTCCTTTTGCCAGCCATACGGGAATAATTCCCAGCGTTTTGGCAATCAATAGATTGGGTATACGATCGTCGATAAAAATGCAGTCTTCGCCTTTGGCCTGCAGCCGGTCCAAGAGAATCCGGTAGATCCCGGCGTCCGGTTTGCGAATTCCGACTTCACTGCTGACCAAGGTAATTTGAAATATCCGATCCAGTCCGTTTATACGGCGCAAGCGCACCGACCATTCCGCGATGTCGTTGGATAGCATCGCCAGGGAAAACTTACCACTCAACTGTTGGATGGTATCTAAAAAATGCGGATCCAACCGCAGGCAGGTATCCAGATATTCGTTCTGGATTGTTGGATATTCCCCGTCAAGATTCAAACTCTTCCAGAATTCGCGGCTCGAGATTTGCCCCAGGCTAGCGCGCCGGTAGGCGGCGTGCACATATTCCGCATCCAAGGCGAATCCCCGTTTCTGAAGAAAGGGAACGAGCCGGTTGAGGATGTCGTCACCTTCTTCGAAGATCACGCCCATCGCGTCGAACACGATCCATTTGGTCATAGGAAATGGAACTCCATCCTGGAAATCAGGCTATGTCCCCGCAACGCATTTTTAACTTCCCGTTTCGGTGCATTGTTATTACAGCTGTTTGGTAAACCGTAGCCCCGTCTCATCGTATCCCAGGCGGCGGTAAAACTTGTGCGCCTCGGTGCGCTGTTTGCCGCTGGTGAGGGTGAGGCGCGTCGCGCCGCGATCCCGCAACCAGCCTTCGATCCATTCCAGCAAGCGCTTTCCGATTCCGCGGCCGCGAAAGGATTCATCCACGACCAGGCCCATCAAGCGGCCATACGAGCCGTTGATTTCCAGCGCGTAGTCAATATACGCTCCAACCAACCCGACGACCCGGCCGTCCAACTCCGCGACGAAGGTTGCGTGCTCCGGCAGGCGCGAGAGGACGGTCAACCTTTGCGCGATCTCATTTTCCGAGGACGGGTATCCCAATTGCGTGATCAACCGGGCGACATCGGTGGAATCGGACGGCCGAGCTTCTCGGATGGTGATGTCAGTCATCCTTTCGCCTCCGCAAGAATCATCCTGGATATGACGATGGACCATAGACCATGGTCCATCGTCTGCGGTCGATCGTCCACGATTATATTGAATGAACGAATGTAATATCAAGATGCAAACGTGATTAAACCAATTTCTTAGAGAGAAAGAACCGGCGATGGCCCGCCGGAAGCTCCTCCAAAATGCCGAATACACTGTAGCCGTTCTTTTCATAAAAAGGGAGTGCTTGAAAACTAAGCGTATCCAGATGCACGTGCCGGCAACCGCGCCGGAGGGCTTCCTGTTCCGCCGCGTCCAGGAGCTGCGAACCGTACCCCAGGCCGCGCTTTTTCTCCTCCAGCCAGAGGACGCCGACGTGCAGCCAGCCCCAATACGTTTCGCCAAGCAGCCCGCCGGATACAGTCCCGTCCGCTTCGCGCAGGAACAACTCCAACGGCCGGTAGTCTTCTTCCGGAGCGTATAGGCGGTTGAAACCGTGAAGGCCTTCCCGCACCACGCGCACGTCCTGCTCGGAAGGATTTTCTTCGACTGTGATTTTACTTTTCGATGTGTTTGCCATTGTTTATCCTGACGGTTCGATAACCAGCTAGCGGGAGCATCCGGCGCCCAAAACTTTTCATCATGGATGCCATGTCGCAGGTTGGATTCCTCCGATCGGGAGGCTGCACTTCTGCCGTGCGGAAGATCATTTCGCCGGGAGAGAAGAATTAAGCCAGCATGATTTGAACACCCGTCTTGGAAATGTTCAAACGAATACTCGGCGGGAGCGCATCATCGGTAATCAACTTGTGGATGACCGTCAACGGTGCGACCTGGATCCCGGCTTCCTCGCCGAAGGAGGTGTGGTCGGCCAACAGGATAACTTCCCGTGCCGAGCGGATCATGGCTTGTTTCATACTGATCTCGGAAATGGTGTGGTGGGAGAGGCCGAAATCAAGCGTGATCCCGCTGACCATCAGGAATAACTTATCCGCCCGCAGCTCTTTGAGCGCCCCTTCCGCGGTCGGGCCGACCAGCATCTGGCTGCTGTGGCGCAAAGTTCCCCCGGTGGAAATGAGGGTGATTCCCGGTGTGTGGTTGAGAGTATCAAAAACAACAACCGAGTCTGTTATCACCGTAATATCTCTTTTTTGTTTCAACTCCTCGGCCAGGTAGGCCGCGATGGGGCCGCCGTCGACGAGTACGACATCGCCGGGCTGGACGAGGGTAGCCGCCTTATTGGCTATTTGTCGGCGGCGAATTTCCACCTCGTCGCGTACATTTTGTTCCGCATCAATAACCTGTACGCCGATCCCATATTGTCCGGCATAAGCTTTAACCTGGCGGGTTAAATTCTTATACCACTCATGTTCGGTGAAGGGGATGAGAAAACCAATTTGACCGGGCAAGCTGGCCGTTGAACGCGGCGTATCTTGTTCAGGCTTGATGGGAATAATGAGATGCTTGCGG
>Ga0187886_1002536_pt1 | contig 14554 bp, 15 predicted proteins | sample June2016WEW_20_1_FD_133001 | JGI IMG/M metagenome (GOLD analysis project Ga0187886, IMG submission 133001) | Peatland microbial communities from SPRUCE experiment site at the Marcell Experimental Forest, Minnesota, USA - June2016WEW_20_150 | ecosystem: Environmental > Terrestrial > Soil >... | reverse complement strand
CCCTTTCTCATGGCCACTTCTGGGAAACCGGAGGCCCAGGCGACTGCGCAGGCAGCCAGGACGTTGAGCAGGTTGTGTTCGCCGCGCAGCAGGATTGCACTCTGCTCCATCAGTTCCTGCCTGGCTGTGCCATCCTGCATTAAAAGTCGTCCGGAGTAACAAAACGTGCCGACCAGGCCCTTTTCGGGCTGTTCCAGCCCAAACGAGATCAACTTTCCCCGTACCTGGCTGGCCAAACCCCAGGCACCTGGATCGTCGCGCCCTAACACGGCTAAATCAGAAACAGTCTGATAAGCCAGGATGTGCGCCTTGACGGCGGTGTAGGCCTGCATGTTGCCATGCCGGTCGAGGTGGTTGGGGGTGATATTCAGGATGGCGGCTACCTGGGGTGAAAGGGTCAACTGTTCGAGTTGGAAGCTGGAAAGCTCCAAAATGACGGTGTCGCCTGCTTCGATCTCATCCAGGTATTCGATCAGGGGCAGACCGATATTTCCACCCACCCAGGTTTTGTGGGGATGAACCACCGCTGCTTCAGCCATGCGTCCGACCAGGGTGGTGGTGGTGGTTTTTCCGGCTGAACCAGTAATGCCAATCACCCGGCAGGGCACAGCTTCCATGAAAATCTGCGAGTCGTTCGTAATGGGGATCCCTCTGCGCTGTGCATCGATAACGATCGGCAGGGTCAGCGGAATTCCACCCGAAAGGCACAATAGGTCAGTCTTATCAAGGAGGGTAATTGGATGTCCACCGAAGGCCAGGCTGACCTGCAGGTTTCCGAGCGTTTCCTGGATCGATTTCATCTCCTCGGCCGGCTTCTGGTCGCTGCATGTGACTATCGCGCCCCGCTGGCTAAGGAAGCGGGCCAGGGCCAGGCCTTGCCGGGCTGCGCCTAAAATGAGCACTCGTTGACCGTTCCAGGTTTTCATCCTATCACACCATCGCTAAAGCCACACCCAGCATGGCGAATAAAAGGCTGACCAGCCAGAAGCGCTGCACGACCTGGGTCTCACTCCATCCCAGCAGTTCAAAGTGCAGGTGCATCGGAGCCATTTTGAAAAGGCGTTTGCCCTTGGTATATTTGAAGTAAGCGATCTGCAAGATCACGCTCAGGCCTTCGCTGACTGGGATAATGGCGATCAGGGGTAATAATAGCCATTGCCCTGACATTAAGGCTACCACGCCCAGCGTGGCGCCGAGGGAGAGCGAGCCAGTGTCACCCATAAACAACTCAGCCGGGTGAACATTGAACCACAAGAACCCAAATAGAGCGCCCACCAGGGTGAAACAGAAGCGGCCCAGGAAGCTTTGACCCTGTTCGATGGCGATCAAGCCGTAGGCGGCAAAGGCAGTGGCGGCGATCAAGCCGGCCAGGCCATCCAGGCCATCAGTGAAATTCATAGAATTGGAAGCACCCACAATAACAAATGTGGCGATGGGAATATAGAAGTAACCAAGCGGAATATCGCCCAACACCCCAGGCCAGAACATTTGTGGGGCATCCAACAGGTAGCGCAGTCCGCAAGCCGCTGCCAGGGCCAGGATGATCTGAATTACCAACTTGGTGCGGGCGCGCATCCCCAGGCCGCGGCGCGCACCCCGAATGCCTTCCCAGTCATCGATCGCCCCAAGGATGCCGAAACCGATCATCACCGAGACCGGCAGTAATAACGAGCGGCCCAAGCCGAACAGGCCAATTACTTTAGAAAAATTCAGCAGGACGGTCAGCAGGATCACCGGCGCCAGTATCATTACGCCACCCATAGTGGGCGTCCCCATCTTGGTGATGTGGCTGCCCGGTTCTTCTACACGGATCAACTTGCCGATCTTGAAATGACGTAGGACGCGCAGCAATGGGTTGCCCCAAATAACCGTTAGCATAAAGCTGAGAGTGCTGAGGGTAAGCACAATTGAGGTCTCGTTCATTGGTTCGTCTCCAGGGCGGTAACGATGCGTTCCATGTGCATACCGCGCGAACCCTTGATCAAGACTACGTCCCCTTCCCGCAATTCTTTACGCAACACTTCGATGGCTTCTGGGACGGTGGGCACCCATAGCAAGGCCGAAGCTGGCATACCTGCCTGGCTGGCCGAATCTGCAATCATTTTACCAAGCTCGCCCACTGCAACCAGTTCGTCACACACTTCGGCAGCCCGGTTGCCAACCATTTCGTGGCCTTGTTTTTCGTAGGGGCCAAGCTCGAGCATATCGCCCAATACGGCGACCTTGCGTCCGCTCATCTCGTCCAGCAGGTTAAGCGCAGCCAGGGCCGATTCTGGCGACGAGTTATACGTATCATCTAACATTAAGGCTCCATTATCCGTATGGGCAGCCACCAGGCGAAGCTGGTTGTGGCCGTATTGAAGGCCAGCGATAATGTCTTGCCAGGTCAGGCCTTCGACCAATCCGACGGCGGCGGCGCGCAGGGCGGTGTGCACTGAATGGCGGCCGATCAGGGGCACGCGTAAGTGCAGCACCTCGCTGTGGAAATGCAGGCGGAAGCGGATTCCTTCCAGCCCCAGCCCTTCGATACGGTCAGCCCACAAGTCGGCTTTAGGGTCCAACCCATAATAAAAGACCTGGGCACGTGTTATTTCTGCCATTGGGCGTACCCAGGGGTCATCGTAGTTCAGAACGGCCACCCCTTCTGGGGCGGGAGGCAGAGCCTGGACCAGCTCGGCTTTGCCACGCGCGATGGCTTCCTGGGAACCGGCTCGTTCGGCGTGCACGGTGCCCACATTGGTGATCACACCCACCTGGGGCAGCGCCAGGCTGCACAGGAAAGAAATTTCGCCCGGGACGTAGAAGCCCATTTCGAGCACGGCGCATTCGTGCCCTTCTCCCAGGCGTAGCAGGGTGAGAGGTAAGCCAATCTCGTTGTTCAGGTTGCCGGGATTCTTCATCGTCCGGTATCTTTGGCTGAGCACCTCAGTGATCAGCTCTTTGGTGGTAGATTTACCCACGCTGCCGGTCACTCCGATCACGCGCAGGTTCAGCCTGCGGCGGCGGTAACCGGCAATGGTCTGAAGGGCTTTCAGCGTATCATCCACACGCAGGCAGAAAGGTGGGTTGGGCTGGGTAAAGTCTTCAGGCAGTTTACTATTGCGTATATCTATTTCCGGGAATAGCGCCGGCAGCTCTTTCTGCACCAGCGCCAGGTGGGCGCCTTTCTCGAAGGCGTTCCCGATGTAGTTGTGCCCGTCCACGCGTTCCCCTGGCAGGGCGACAAACATGCCCGCAGGAATTACCTGTCTTGAATCCACTGAAGCCTCACTGATTACCAGTGAGGCTTTTTCAGGTCGGGTGCCTGTCAGCGCTTCTAAGACGTCAGCCAGAGTGAGCACAGTCTATTTCCTCATTGCCCTTTCAACTTTGCCCGCACGTCATCGGGTGGAATATTCATTAAAACGACCAATTGGCGGACAACCTCAGCGAAGACGGGTGAAGCAACCAACGAGCCCCACATATTGGTCTTTGGTTTTTCCAGCCAGACATACACCAGAAATTGGGAATCATCGGTAGGGCCCCAACCCACAAACGAGGCGTTGGTCAGGTTGGTGATGTAGCCGAGTTTTCCAACCGAGATTGAGGCAGTACCTGTTTTACCGGCGATACGGTAACCGGCAACGTTGGCATTCTGGTAAGATTCTGATTCGACGGATTGGGCCAGCATGTTCGTCAGATCGGTGGCGGTTTTGGAGGAAATTGGGTTGCCCAGGGAGCGCAGCGGTCTGGCTTCTTGCTTGCCATTGGCGACGATGGCTTTCAAGATATGCGGTGCCATCATCTCGCCGTGGTTTGCCACCGCTGAGATTGCCGAAGCTAGCTGGATAGGGGTAACGTTAACGCCCTGACCATAAGCATTGGCGCCGAGGCTGAAGGGCGTCCAACCCGGCTGGCCGGGCAGAAGCACAGGCCAGTCCACCTCTCCGCTCAGGTCGACGTTGGTCATGCGCCCAATCCCGAACTTATCCAGGTAAGCGTAGAAATTCTTTTCGCCGATCTGCGTCGCCACCCAGGCCAGGCAGACATTCAAGGATAATTGCATGCAGCCTTCCATGGTCTGCGGGCCGTGGGCGAGGAAGTCCCAGTTGGTAATGGTGATCCCACCGACTTCGATAGTCCCGCGGTCGAGGTAAACCGTATCCGGCGTGACTGTGCCGGTATCCATGCCGGTCGCCATGGTGAGGACTTTGAACACCGATCCGGGTTCATACATCTGGCTGACTGCCCGGTCTGTTTCGGTGCCATCGTGGAAGGTCTTCTGGTAATCCCAATATTTATTGGGGTCCATACGAGGCGTGCTGGCCATGGCCAGAATCTCGCCTGTCTTTGGATCGAGAACGACGATAGTGCCGGAGTCGGATTTCGTTTTGGCTACCGATTCATCCAGTACTTTTTCAACCATGGCCTGAATTTGTATATCGATAGTGAGGATCAGGCTGGCGCCAGGGGGAACATTAGGTAGCGTCTGCGCCTTATTAGGATCCAACGAATAATCAACGATCACAGGTTGTCCGGCCAATACATCGTTATAGTAAGCTTCAACGCCGTAAATACCCTGTCCAAGATCTCGATTGCCATCCCGGTCCAGAAACGTATAAGCGCCTACCAGGGTAGAGGCTAAAGAACCTTCGGGATAGCTCCGCTGTAAAATGGGCGTCCAAACCAATCCAAGCAGGCTTGGATACTCTTGATCTTTCTGTACTTTGCCAGCTTTTTGTTCGAGAGAAGTTTGCAGTTTTTGGAGTTTTTGGGCCTGTTCTGGTGTGATGGTAGTGCGAAGATCAATGTAAACGGCACTGTTTGCATCATATTTCGTGCTGGCTTTGGCGTAAACGTCGTTGTAATTCATTCCAGCCACGCTGGCAAGTGTGCTGGCAATTGTAACTGGACTGACCACATAACGCAAGTCGATACCGAGTTGGTACATCTCTTTATTGCCAGCCAGAAGGTGGCCCCAACGGTCGTAGATATTACCACGCTCGGGATAGAGGACGCGTTTGCCCTCTTCGATCATTTTGCGGGTATCTTCACGCATGGCGCGAGTGTTAGCGCTGACCTGGATGCGCACCAATTGAGCAACCAGCAAAGCCGCGATCAAAGATAGCGAAACTGCTATAAACCTGAAGCGTAGGAAGGGTTCGCTTTTCATGGGATCCTCCTCGCTTGCATAGCGCTAAATTTCAATAAGCCCTGCAACAGGATTTCGGACAGCGAGCTGGTATATTCAGGGTTGATTGTCGGCTCCGAAAATTCCTCTGTCGCCGTTTGTGGGGCCAGAGAGGCTGTTTGCCGCCCTGAATAACCCGGTACCAGGATGTATTCTAGATCACTCGGATTGACGTAGTCGTAGCCGAGGGCTTTAGCCCGTTCAAGCATGGCAGGATCAGCAGTCAGGTCGCCCAGTTGATTTCTTAGATCGGCGATGTCCTGCGTGATTACGACCTTATCCTGGTTCTTTTCCTGAATTTCGAATCCCATGCTCATAGCCTGAGCGCTGATGCTCAGGTAAAGGCCAGCCACCAGCGCGGCGACGATCACTCCCAACAAAAAAGTGGCGATCCATTTGAGCTGGTTTCGCCAGGGTGCCTGTTGGTAGGCTTGAATCAAGCTTTGAGTCATGCGTGGGTTACCTTTCTAAGTACTTTTTTTATTCGACTCTTGCAAAACTCATGCCAGTCAGCGCTTTTCAGCGATTCTCAGGTGAGCACTTCGCGCTCGGGGGTTGTCCAATTTTTCTTCTTCGGTTGCTAATATCGGATGACGGGTAATATCAATAACGGAGGCTGTATGTTGGCAGGTGCAATCTGGTTGTTCGGGTGGGCAAATACAGTCTTTGCTTTCACGGCGGATAAATTGCTTAACAATCCGATCCTCCAGAGAGTGGAATGTGATAACTGCCAGCCTTCCTCCGGAAGCCAGGGCTTCGACCGCCATTGGAAGTACAGTTTCTATAGTCTGCAATTCCTGGTTGACAGTGATGCGCAGGGCCTGAAAGGTGCGGGTTGCCGGATGCAATCTGCCTCGTCTCCCGCCGGTCGCCCGGCTAACCACCTCGGCCAGTTCGTGGGTGGTGTGCAGCGGCCTGGCGGTTGCAATCGCTCGAGCGATTCGCCTGCATTGAGGCTCTTCGCCGTAGCGCCAGATCAGGTCTGCCAGATCAGCTTCCGGAAGGGTGTTGACCATTTCCTCGGCGGTTGTGGGCTGTCCGGGACCGAAGCGCATGTCCAGTGGGCCGTCGCTCAAGAAGGAAAAGCCTCTTTCCGGCCTGTCCAACTGGATGGAAGAAACCCCAAGGTCAAGCATGATCCCATTGACGTGCTGCCAACCCAGGCGGCGCATTTGCTCCAGGAGGGTGGCGTAGGAGGCCTGAACCAGAGTCACCCGAGGGTTAAAAACCGACAGGCGCTGGTATGCGATTTCCAACGCCTGGGGATCTAGATCGAGACCCAACAACCTTCCCTCGGGCTGACAGGCATCTAAGACCCCCCAGGCATGCCCTCCTGCGCCCACGGTGCCGTCTACATAAAGCCCTGGGCTAAAAGGGTGTAAAGCATGTATAATTTGATGGTAAAGTACTGGTTGATGAAGTGGTTGATTTTGGCTATCTGCCTGCGCCATGGTTATTCTGTGGTGAGATCGAGAGCCGCATAACGCTGGTTGTTGAATTCCGGATTCTGATATTCGGCCTCCTGTTTGGCCCAAAGTTCGGGCGACCAGATTTCGAAATAGTTGCCTGCACCCACAACTTCGGCAGCATTTGTAAGCAGAGCCGATTCACGCAGGAAAAGGGGAATCAGGATTCGGCCTGCCTGGTCAAATTCAATTTTTTCGGCGTGGGAGAAGATCAAACGCCTCAACTGGCGAGCGGCAGGATCGGTCAGGCTCATTTGGTTAATGCGGGTTGAAATCCTTTCGAAGGAGGTACTGGGCAAAACGATCAGGTTCTGATCGAAACCCTGGGTGATATAAGCACCATCTTGCAGTTGTTCCCGATAGCTGGCTGGGATGGTCATGCGCCCCTTTTTATCTATGCTGTGTTGATGGTGACTGAGAAACATTTGTTCTACTCTCTTTATATATGTCGAACGCCGGATAACTCCGGCGTCTCACCCACTTCTAACCACTTTTTACCACTTTCTAACACTAGTATATACTAATTGCCAACAATATGCAAGAGTTTCTTACGTTTTGTTAACCACCTGAAATCTTAAAATATTCACAATTTAATATTCATTAATCCCTAGAGGAGTACATGAGCCCTACTTCCCAATCATACCGAGACCTGTTTGAAGGATTGGACGTGCAGGTGCCACTGCTGGATGGCAGCCAGCGCGCTTATATCAACCTGGATAACGCTGCCTCTACCCCGGCAATGCTGGCCGTACGGCAGACTGTAGACGATTTTCTGGTTTACTACAGCAGCGTTCATCGTGGGACAGGTTTTAAGAGCCAGCTCTCCACCCAGGCCTACGAACAGGCACGCCAAACGGTGCTGGGCTTTGTGGGGGCCAACCCGGATGAATATGTGTGTATCTTTGGAAAGAATGCGACGGAAGCAGCTAATAAGCTTGCCCGCCGCTGTCTGATCACTCCCCAGCGCAATGTAGTGCTGGTCAGCCTCATGGAACATCACTCCAACGATTTACCCTGGCGTAATGTGGCCGAAGTGGTGCGGGTACAGGTCAATCCAGATGGATCCCTGGATGAAGCTGACTTTGACCGGAAGTTGGAAAAATACGCCAGTCGCCTGGCTCTGGTATCTATCTCCGGTGCCAGCAATGTCACCGGCACGATTAACCCAATTTACCGCCTGGCCGAGAAAACCCACGCCGCCGGCGTACAGATCGCCGTGGATTGTGCCCAACTGGCTCCTCACCGCCAGATACATATGGGAGCTCTGGATGAACAATCTCACCTAGATTACGTTATGCTCTCCGGACACAAGATGTACGCTCCCTTTGGGACCGGCGCTTTGATCGGGAGAAGAGATACTTTCGAGCGAGGTGAGTCGGAGTTGCGCGGCGGGGGTGAGATCGAGATCGTCACTGTCAACCAGGTAGTATGGAGTGAGCCTCCCGAACGTGACGAAGCCGGCAGTCCCAATACGGTTGGAGCTGTAGCCCTGGCGGCGGCCATTCGGCAACTCGAAAAAGTGGGCATGGACAACGTCGCCAGGCACGAGGCTGAACTGACTGAATGCACTCTCGCCGGGCTGCGGAAAATAAATGGCATCCGTCTGTATGGGAACCCTGATCCGGCCAGCGCCGCCATGCGCCTGGGGGTCATCCCGATCGAGGTAGATGGGTTGTCACATTTTCTGGCCGCTGCCATCCTGGGCTATGAATTTGGCATCGGGGTCCGGCACGGTTGTTTTTGCGCTCATCCTTATTTACTGAATCTGATGGGAGTATCGGATGCAGAAGCTGGGCGTGTGCGCGAGAATATGTTGCAGAAAGACCGCCGGAAGGTGCCTGGCCTGGTGCGTATTTCGTTTGGCCTGTACAACGAGACTTCCGAGGTCGATGACCTGCTTGAGGCGCTTAAAAGAATTCTAAAAGGGCAATATTCAGGCAAATATCACCAGAAGAAAAGCTCGGGAGAATACTGGCCAGAAGGTTGGAAAATTAACTTGAGCGATTATTCTTTCATGAGGAGCATCCAATGAAACCGCAATTATTAGCGCTTCTGACCGCCATTGCCTGGGGTGTAGGGGGATATTTTGAGAAGAAAGGTCTACAACTGGGGAACCTGGCCCCAGAAATGGGCATCACTATCCGCACTGCTGTGGCCTTGATTATCCTTGGGGCAGTGAGCTTCCCACAGTGGAAAACGATCCCACAGGCGGGCTCGAAGGCGCTTCTTTATATGATAATCGGTGGCGGTGTGGTTGCCGGAGCGGTGGGTATGTTGGCCTATTATGCGGCCATCAAAGGCGCTCCGCTAACCAAGGTCATGCCGATTGCTTTTACCTCGCCTCTCTTCGGTGCGTTAATGGGACTGATATTCGAAGGTGAACCGCTCACCTTCAAGTCCGTGGCAGGATTGGTGTTGACTGTGAGCGGAATCGTTTTATTGACTATTTGATCGGCAGGTAGGTAGTAAAGGCGCTGCCGTTGCCTGCCTCGGAACTGATTAAAGCAAAAACGCAGTAATCAAACCACCGGCAATGTACGCCAGCACCCACCAAAGGTAAACAAGGCGGGTATACAGTTTCAAGCCAGGCGATATTGGCCGGTGGTTTTGTTTTTTCGCATATCGCCAGACTAGAACCTTGTCGACCAGCATACCTGTCAGTGCAGAGTATCCCAACAACCCGTGAAAAGTGAAAGGAATTTTCCTGGAACCGGCGATCATAAAAGCCGTTGAAGTGAAATCCAGAGCAACCCCGATTGTCCGTGTGGTCAGGACAAAAGAAGTGAAGGCCTTATTGCGCTGTTCGCTGAACACTGAAATAGAATAGAATATTAAGACAAAAGTAACGATGATTGTGCCAGTTACCAGGATTAGATTCATCGGAAGTCTCCTTAAGTTTCCGAAATTGAAGACTTTTCACGGGTGGTCCGGTACATCCGAAAAATAAAATGTCTTGACATTCACCAGGTAATATTATATATTGGCATTTATAATTTGATATTCTAGATTCTCTACCCATCTTGGGCAGTCCTTTCAAAATAGGTTTATTGGGATTCACCATGGAAGGTTTTACCTCTCGGATTCCCAATGAACCTCAAAATAAATAGCCGCCGGAAGGAGGCAGATGTGATGCACAGACCGAGGTTGCTGATGGTGTTGAGCTCAATCTTCGCTGCCGGTTCGATACGTGTAGCTGCTGAAGAAGATGGGATCCCTGTGTGGGTATGGCCGGTCCTGATCCTGATGCTTGGTTTCCTGGTCTGGTGGTGGTTGCGGAAGCCGGCCGAAGAGGTTTCTACTCCTGTTCTGGCTGAACGTCCGGGAAATCCTCTCCCGCAGGTTTTGCCAGTTGTTGCACAAGCGCCCTCGGCGCCAGCCAGATTAGGAACGCTGGCTCACAAGGTATCGCGGGGGCCGACCCCTCAGCCGGGATCCGCTGAGTCTCCTGCTCCGCCAGAGTTGGAGGAAAACCGAGATCAAAAACTGCCCGAAGTTCCGCCGATGGACGTGAAGCCTGACGACCTTACCATTGTTGAGGGTATCGGTCCTAAGATCAACCAGGTGCTGCAAGCTGCCGGTATCCAGTCCCTTTCTCAGCTTTCGGGTAGCGAGGTCACTCGTTTGAAGGAAATCCTCACTGCTGCCGGCATCAGGCTGGCCGATCCGACCACCTGGCCAGAACAGGCCAGGCTGGCAGCGGTGGGCGACCAGGAAACATTGAAGGCGCTCCAGGCCACCTTGAAAGGCGGGCGCAGAGTCTGCTCTTCACCCAGCAAATTAAAGTTGGTTTAAGAATCTCATATACAATTGCAGGTTCCCTTGCATATTCCAGACAAAGATGTATACAACCAGCGCCAGAACGGCAGTAAAAAGACCCCACGAAACGACCTTCCAGGCCAGTTTTTTTTCCAGCGCCGTTCGCTTTAACGGATTATAGGTCGAAAGTAGGGAAAGCGAATTTGAAAAGAGCGGCAGCATGGCCGGCAGCCAATAAGAATCCGGCTTAGGGGCGATGAAAAATAGCAGGTAAATGGAATAGGGCACAATCCAGGTTAAAAACAACCGGTGCAAGAATTTGCGTGTACCGATCAGGCAGCCGGCTACCAGCGAAAATCCGAGAAAGAACAGGAACCATTCCGGGGCGTACCAGGTTTCCAGCGTCCATTTCCACCATTGCGGGCCTTTTTGGTAGTACGTGCGGTCGTCATGGAAGTAGCCCACAGAAAGCTCCTGGCTTTTCTCCGTCTGGATGGTGATCAGTTTCACCCGCTGCGTCTGATAAAACAGGAACGGGTTGCAGACCAGGATGGTGGCGCTCATTATTAATATAAACGCAAAAGCCCCAAACACGGCTTTTTTAAATGAAATCATCTTTTTACCCAGGCCAGCGACCAGATAAGCTGGAATGGTAATGAAGAAAAAGAACCCCAACATTTTTATAGCAATCGCCAGCCCGCAAGTTACCGCGGCGATATAAAAGTATTTCCCCAATCGTAACCGGTCGCGCTCCAGAAAAAACAGGGTTAAGACAATCGCCAGCAGGGTCATGGCGTCCGGATGCCACCAATTGAGGTTCTGGCTGACCACCGATGGGATGGCGAGTAGAAACGCAAACAACCCGGCCGAGCGCAACCAGCCTCTAAAGCGGGTCATTAAGAAGACCAGCAGGCCAGCCGCGATAATTATTGGCAGCACACTGACCAACTGGCGCAGCAGCAGCAGGTTAAGCTGGGTGTGGGCGGTAAAATTCGCCCCGTAAATCAACCGCACCGGCAGTAAAACCAGCATGGAATAAAAATAAAAAGGGTAACCGTAGTGGTAATCCCCGTAAATGATCAACCGCCACCAGGTTTCGTGGATGTCCTTCCCTGCGGTGAGCATGTGCACTACGTAAGGGTAGGTGATGGCTTCATCGTGAGACAGTTTCCCAAGCATGGCCTCGTCTGCCGCTCCTTTGGCATTAGGGAAGCAGAAAGCCAGGAAATATAACGCGCCTAGTATGGCGATGATCCAAAAATTCCGTTTTTGTTCAGAATCCATTCTGCAATGGTCACCTGGGTTGTAAATGGGCTTTCCGCGAGATCAGTCCAGGTTACCCATGCTGTTTGACCCAGTTGCCGGCCCAAAGGTAAAGGAAATCCTGGTTTTGATAAACCCGGTAAGCTCCGTAGAGTGAGTATACCATCCCTGCCATGCTAGCGGCGATCCCCAGGATTAAAGTTAGAATCATGACCGGCACGGCGATTAAGGTGCCAAGCCCAAGGGTGGCGAAGCTAAGGATGAAACCCAATGTCCAACTTCCACCAACCACCACCAGTAAAATGACAAACAGGGCAGTTTGAAAGACCAGCGCCTGTTTGCTGTGGAAAGCTACCCAGGTGGATTTTTCCTTTTGGGTCATCCAGATGACCAGGGCGCCGATAATTCCGCCGATTCCGGGTACGAAAAGATTGAGTAGAGCGCTGCCGTGGGCTGCCGTAGCCCAGTTGCGTTCATTTTCATCACGTACCGAAATAGTCATAGGAAAACTCCTTATTTGCTTTGAGCGCCGACCAGTATGATTCCGAGCACGATCAGCAGGGTCCCCAGCCACTTAACCGGCGAAATTGGTTCAGGAACAACAACCAGGCAGCAAATACCTGTACACCCACCACCGACAGCCCGGCGGTGATGGGATAGACGACATTGAATGAGGTGTTCCGCAGCAGTAGGGTTAGCGTAATCACGGTGATAAAACCTGCCAGGTTGCCCACCACCTGCCAGGCGATGATCCCGTTCCAATTGGGACTCTGCGCCGAGAATTTGAAACTGGCATTACTAATTACGTTGAATAGGAAATTCGCTAAGAAAAGGGCGAAAGGCAGCGGGGTGAGTTTTGCAGGGTTCGAAAAAAGAGAACTCATTTCACCGTGAGCCTATTTGTCGTTGATATCTACCGATGGTGCATTGCCAAGCTTCTGGATCAGTTTTTTGAACCTGTCCTGGGAAGCCTGGTTCGGCAGGGCTGACAGGTAGGTGTCCATGCTTGTCCCGCCGGCGTTGCCTAATAGCCGGTAAAAGGCCAGCAGCATCTCTTCTGCATAGAAAGTGCAATGCCCGTAGCGCGCAATGCTGAACTTGGTCAGGTTGGCAGAATCCCCGGCGGCCCGCACTTTGTTACTGTACAGGATTTCGTGCCAGTACGGAATAACCGGGTCCAGGGTGGTATGCATGGTCACTAGTGGGATATGGATTTTCCCAGTCGTCTGATATTTGGCCATCTCACTCAATGCAGCCGGATCGGCCTTATAACGTTTCACTTTGGAGTTGAGCAAAGTATCGTTTTTGGAGCCGGTATATTTGCGGTATGGCGATTTGTTATTAAAAGGATTGCCCTGATTTCCGGTATATGGACCATGATGAAGTTCCACCCGACCGTCATCCGTCGCCATCAGATTGTACCAGAGCAGGGTTAGCACCGTATTCAAGGTGGATCCACTCCGATCCATGACGCTGATCGGAGCTTTGGTCACATTCAAAAGCTGCGAGATGGTCGTTGCTGGGGCGGTTTGGACAGCTGCAATGACCGTGGTCTGCAACGGGCCGGGAGTTTCTTTTGGCTCAGGTGGAAATGGTCCATAAGTAATGGTGGTGGGATACGTGCTCCATTGGTTGGGTAGGGAAGCAGGGATATTAATAGCGGTAGGGGCAAGTTTACCGGGGAAGAAATAATCGAAGACGATGCGGAAATCCGTCCAGTAATCCACTTGCTTGACAAAGTCCCCTATTGGGCCACACAAGGCCAGACCGCCATTAATGATAGAAGAATTTTGTTCGGTGACCAGGGTGGTTACCAGACCGCCTTCAGACGCGCCAACCACAAAAACTTTGCGGGTGGGGTAATACGTTTGGAAGTATTGGATCAAACCGAGAATATCCTGGACGCCTTCGAGGACCGCCAGGCCAGTTTTCCGGTAGCTGGTGGTAGCAAAAGCGAAGTGGAGACTGTTCACCAGACCGGGAATGGTGGTGCCATCCGAAAGGACTAATTCATCGTAGGGAATATTGACTGGCAGGCGTGGGTCCATATATCCATGGGCGAAAACAATCAGGTCGCCATTCCAGGATGCAGGCATGCAAATCAGATAGACTTCTGCAGTGCTGTTTGGGTTGAAAGGCTCGCAATTGGTGAAAGGTATTACATTGGCCTTTACAGTGGAAACAGGGATTAAGGCTATCAAAAGTATGAGAATAACTGTTAGCCGAATAATTTTGGACATTTTAGCTTCTCCTTCTATTTAAATTGGAAGATTAAAATGAGAATTTAACCCGAAAAACAAACCCTGCAATAACCCTCCTTTTATTATTATATATATGAGAATCCCTTAAACTATCTTAGCACGGTCGCCAGGTGATTACAAGTTAAAATGTAAGGAAATTCCATTCGCAGGGCCAGTGCAGGCTAGAAAAATCTCGAGTTGGCATTACTCTTGCAACCTAAACGAGTGTTTGGTTTATTAGTGGAATAATTGCTCACCAGCGATTGCAACCAGGCTGTAACAGCCAGGAGGGGTGATGATGAATCTCTATGATGTCGGTCAAAATTCTTTGCACCACAGAATAGGATCTCTTTTTAACCACCTTCTCAGTGTGCTAGGTTTCATTATTTTCTGGGCCTTTATGTTTGCCTTGTTGACCTGCCCTTCCTGGCTGCCACCCGTGGTGGATAAAATCCATTAGAGAAATCCTCTTTTTCATTTTCGGCCAGCATGGAAGGCTGGCGTTTTTGATTCTTACTGCCAACCTGGTAGTCTGTCAGGTAAGCCCGACTTCCGGATTGTACAAGGAATAGCCAAGTATCTTTATGGCTGGTAAAATGCAGGCATGAAAAAATCCATGCTGTATCCGCATCCCAACGGGTTCCAATAAATGTGAAATT
>Ga0187886_1002534_pt1 | contig 14562 bp, 15 predicted proteins | sample June2016WEW_20_1_FD_133001 | JGI IMG/M metagenome (GOLD analysis project Ga0187886, IMG submission 133001) | Peatland microbial communities from SPRUCE experiment site at the Marcell Experimental Forest, Minnesota, USA - June2016WEW_20_150 | ecosystem: Environmental > Terrestrial > Soil >... | reverse complement strand
TGGGTCGTATGGATGGACCCGGTCGGCCGATCCTGTTTGGAACTACGGCGGATTTCTTACAACATTTTGGCCTGAGCTCGTTGGTTGCCCTGCCGCCTTATGAGAAGGCTGCCGCAGCTCAGACTGATGAGAATAATGGCCTGCTAAAGGATTAATATAAAAATGGAAGACAGGTTGCAAAAAATCCTCGCCAGAGCAGGATTTGGCTCGCGGCGAGCGTGCGAAGAATTAATTTCAGCTAAACGGGTCAAGGTAAATGCCGTCACGGCTGTTTTAGGGACGAAAGCGGATCCCTCCAAAGATACCATCACCGTCGACGGGCATCCTATCCCTAAGGAAGCCGAAGCGATTTATATTGCCATGCATAAGCCGCGCGGAGTCCTGTCGGATGTAGATCCCAAAGATCCGCGGCCGACGGTGATCGATCTGGTCGGTGTCCCGGGCCATTTGTTCGCTGTTGGAAGGTTGGACTACGACAGCGAAGGCCTGATCCTGTTGACCAACGATGGCGAGTTGGCCAACTATCTGACTCACCCACGCTATGGGCACGAGAAAGAATATCATGTTCTGGTTGTGAGCAAACCGGATGAGGAACAGCTCAACATTTGGAGGCGGGGGGTGGTGCTTGAGGATGGGATTCGTACAGCTCCGGCGCAGGTTACTATACTCCGGATAGTTGGTAACGGCTGCTGGCTGAAAGTGGTCATGCACGAAGGGCGAAAACGTCAGATACGTGAGGTTGGATCACGCATCGGCTTGCCGGTACAGCGCATTATACGCGTACGCATCGGTACGCTGCTTCTGGGCGATCTAAAGCCGCGCGAATGGCGAAACCTCACCCGTGACGAAGTCAAACGGTTGAAGAGCCTGTCTATGGCCTCAAAACAGACCAAAGGCTCGAAACCGGGGTCGGCCAAGAAGGTTGGCGTCAGGCGGCGCCCGGAATTACTTGGGGAGCGCCGCTTGAAGTAGTTTGATCGTTTCGACGGGCGCTGGTTCTTCCTTGGCTTTCCTTCGGAAGAAATCTTTCAGTTTGCCTGCCGGCAAGGTAGGCACAGGTGCGTTATTGGCATCCACGGTGATCTTTTCGTTGGTGAAAATCAGCGCCGCCTGTACCGGTGGATGATCGAAATCCTTCAAATTCTGAGCGATGTATTTTTCCGCGTCGTTAATTAAACTTACAACATCCAAATCGGGGCGTCCCAGGCCTTCTTGAGCAAAGAATTTCATGTAAAAATTGCCGCCCTTCTGCTTCCAGCGCTTTTTTTTCTCATCGTAAGTGATTTCCCCTTTGACCGGGTACGGGATCAACACCCAAATACCGGACGGCCCAACCAGCAGTTGCGGAACGGAGGTAGTGTAATTATAGAATGTGTATTTGTCTTCCAGGCCCTTCAAGGATTGGATAAGCCTTTCATCTGGCCGTGGAGAGCGTCCCCAGCGATTTCCATAGAAAATCCCCACCTGCGAGAGCAAGAAACCCAGGATCAACGCTCCAAACGTGATTGACACCGAGTAGGAAGAGAGCGAGGAATTGGAGGATGACAAGGAAAAGTACAATCCTCCGCCAAGGATTACCAGACTGGCGATGGAGGTGATTTGTCCGATTTTCTTATTGCGGCTGATCAATTTTTCGTTGGAAACAATTTTCATCTAAGAATACTCCAGATAATGGTTAGTTAATCGAAGCCGAAACATTCATTTGCGCCAGTTTTTCCTGTAATGCGGCCCTTAGCGCCCCGAGCAGATCAACCTCGACTGCCTGCCGGGCGACGCGGATCGCACTAGTCATGGCGCGGGCGTCCGAACGCCCGTGTCCGACGAACACCAGACCATCGATGCCGAGCAGGGGCGCCGCCCCAACTTCGGCTGGGTCCAGCATCTTCTTCAGTTGTATAAAGGCAGGTTTTGCCAGTAAAGCGCCCACCCTGGTGGTAAAAGAAGACAATAGTTTCTCTTTGAGCACGTCTGTCATCAGTTTGGAGACTGCTTCACTGGATTTCAGCAGGATGTTTCCGGTAAATCCGTCCGTTACGACCACGTCCGCCATGCCCCCGAACAATTCTTTGCCTTCCACGTTGCCGATGAAGTTCAGGCCAGATTTTTCCAGCAAGGGAAAGGTATCTTTGATTAACTGGCTGCCCTTTCCGGCCTCTTCTCCGTTAGAAAGCAGCCCAATGCGGGGGTTCTTGATCTTGAGCAGTTTCTCTGCGTACAGGCTGCCCATAATAGCAAATTGCAGCAGAAACTCTGGGCGGCAATCGGCATTCGCGCCAATATCCAACACTACACAATACCCGTTTTTCACAGGAAATCGAGCAGTCAAAGCCGGTCGAGACACCCCTTTGATCCTGCCCAAGATCCTCAAGGCGTTAAACATGGCTCCGCCGGTATTGCCGGCGGTGACAAAAGCCTGCCCAGCTCCGGATTTTACCAGTTCCAGGCCGACTGCCATTGAGTTCTGCGGTTTCTTGCGAGTACCATCAACGACTTTATCTGCCATTTCCAGCACATCTGGAGCATGATGGATGGTGACCGGCACCCCTTTGGTATTCAGGATTTTGAGCTTGGGTTCCAGGATGGCCCGGTTCCCGACCAGGATTATTTCTTCCTTATACATTTCAGCCGCTTCCACTGCGGCCTGAACTTCGGGATCCGGATAGGCATCGCTGCCCATCGCATCGAGGATAATGGTCATACTGGCTCCTTATCGGATCAAGACGAGGATAGAAAAATATAAATTACGTTCTTTATTATACTTGGGATTTCGCTTGACAAGCAAACAGACCCGATTATAATACTTCTACACCCGCGCTGGTGCTGGAATTGGCAGACAGGCATGGTTGAGGGCCATGTGCGGAAACGCGTGGGGGTTCAAGTCCCCCCCAGCGCATCTCAAAGCCAAGGATAGTGGACTTATTTTTCAACGATAATACTTTCGTTCAAGATGTGAACGGCCGTAGAATCCGGTCACATTTTTCTTTGTACGATAAATTCAGCCAGTTCTTCCAGGGACTGGCGTTCAAGGCTTTCAGGGAGCTTTCTCAAACTGGCCAGACCGCGCTGGACGAACTGATCAGCCTGTTCGAAGGCAAGGTCGATGGCGCCGCTCTCACGGATAGCTATTACCAGGCGGGACACCTGCTCTTCGTTGATCAGGCAGTTGCTTTCCAGAAGGGCGTGGAGGTCCAGATCATTCATAGAAGTTTCGCTGTAAATCAGAGTAGGCAGAGTGATAATACCCTGGCGCAAGTCGCTTCCTACCGGCTTGCCAAGTACCTTTTCGTCGCTGGTAAAATCCAGGATATCATCAACAATCTGGAAAGCCATACCGATCTCATACCCATACTTGCGCATATCTTCGACCGTCTCATCATCGACCTCGGGGGAGATCAATGCGGCGGATTTGGCTGAAGTTTCCAATAATGAAGCTGTTTTCGCATAAATGCGTTTGAAATAGCCTTCACGATTGATGCGTGACCGGCTGGAAAAAAGCTGGGTAATTTCGCCGTTTACGATAGTTGTAAGAGTCTGTGCAAATAATTTTATCGCCGGTACCGATTCAGTATCTGCTGCCAGCTTAGCCGCGCAAGAGAATAAGAAATCACCGGTCAAGACCGTCGCTCCGGGAGACCATTGTGAATTCAGGGTCGGATTGCCACGCCGCAAGAGCGATCCATCAATCAGGTCATCGTGCACCAGGGTGGCAGTATGCAACAGCTCAATAGCGGAAGCCAGGGTTATCAAACGTTCTTGTGGGGCATCCAGCATGTGGCCGATCAGGAGAGTAACCGTTGGGCGGAGTCGCTTGCCGCCAGAAGATAACAATAAATCCAGGGCGGCACCGATATCTGGATGATACCCATCAACCTGGGAGCGGATGCGTTCCTCTACCGCATGGATTTCTTCCTGAATAGCTGTATGAAAGGACACGTTAGTACTCAAGCAGCAACTCCCCATGCAAACAGGCGGTTTGCATTTTGTGTGGTTGCCTCTGCGACGACCGGCAGAGATTGGGCGCGAAGTTCAGCAATTTTCTCAGCTATAAATATAACATACGATGGCTCGTTGCGATGACCACGATGCGGGTGAGGTGTTAAGAAAGGAGCATCAGTTTCCAGAAGGATGTGGTCAAGGGGTATACATTTGGCTACTTCCTGGCTCATTGCTGCATTACGAAAGGTAACCGGACCACCAATTCCAATAAAAAAATGTTGTTCAATAGCCTGAATCGCCTGGACCAGGTCTCCCTCGAAAGAATGCAGGACACCTGGCGCCTGACTGAGCGGGTTTTCGACCCAGGCTAAATCAGCCTGCCACTTCTTGAGCAGCGACCAAATGTCGGTGAATGCCTGGCGGTTGTGGATCACCACTGGTTTCTTCAGGTCTGCAGCAAGTTCCAATTGGGTTTCCAGGACTTTTCGCTGAAGCTCCGGAGGTGTCGTATCCCGATAATAATCCAACCCGATCTCTCCAATCGCCATTACCTTTGGGTGCTCTGCCAGCCTCTTCAACCTATCCAGGCTGTCAGTCTGCCAGCCGAGGGCATCGTTTGGGTGCACCCCAACCGCAGCGAACAGGTTGGGGTGTTTCTCGCTTAAAGCGACAGCTTGTTGGCTGGTTTCCAGGTCAATGCCCGGTATCAGGATGTGTGTGACGCCATTCTCCCAGGCGCGGCTAAGGACATCATCAAGGTCATCTGTAAAAAAGTTAAAGAACAGGTGACAATGGGAATCGACCAGAGCTTTCAATTATTCTAATCCCACGATTTTCAAACCATCCTTCAAGATGGCCTGGACGCGCTCCACATGCATGGTTTCACAATAGACTCGGATGATCGGCTCTGTTCCCGAAAACCGGATCAGCATCCAACCACCATCTTCGAGCATGAATTTAAAACCATCCGTGGTATTCAGCCCGGTAACTTTCAGCCCGCCCACAGTGGCTGGGTTGGCGGCCAGAACGCGGTCTTTTCTAGCCTGGCGGTCGCCTGTAAACATGCGATCTACCCGGTCGTAATAATGGGGGCCGACTTTACTGAAGAGAATATCGAGCAGCTCGGAAGGTTTTTTACCCAACTTGACCATCAGATCCAACATATAGAGACCGGCGAGGATGCCATCGCGTTCTGGTACGTTGCCACGAAAGGCGTATCCGCCCGATTCTTCTCCACCGATCATCGCATCCGTTTCAAGCATTTTAGGGGCTACGTACTTGAAACCAACCCCAGTTTCGTAGACCGGCACATGATAGAGCTCGCCTAATTTGTTCAACATACTGGTTGTCGAAAGAGTTTTTACGATGGCGCCGCGCTCCCCACGCACTTCCAATAAATAGAAGGCAAGCAAGGCGTATACCTGGAGCTGATTGACGAATTCGCCGTGTTCGTCGCCGACTCCCAACCGGTCAGCGTCCCCGTCCGTTACTAATAACACGTCAGCGTGCATATCCGCCGTCGTCTGAAGGCCTACGTTGATATTGGGTGGGATTGGTTCAGGACGAAGCATTTCGGGATAAATTGGATTGCGGCTGTTGTGAATTTCAGTTACCCGCGTTTTACCGCCTGCCAGTAAACGGGTGAACCAGCCGGCGCCATTTCCCCACATGCAATCTACCACGATATTTAATCCGGCGTCTTTGAGCGGTTGAAGATCAATCAGTTTTTTTAAGTGTTCAATATAAACCGGCGCCGGGTCAAAGCGCACCAGTTTTCCCTGGTGTTCAGCCTCTTTGGCCGGCATGCGCTTTACAGCCTCAACCGAGTCGGGGATCAGTTGCTCAATCTCGTCCAGCCCTTCGGGCGCAATCGCTCCGCCATTTTCATCTCTGACCTTATAGCCATTGTCAGTGGGTGGGTTATGCGACGCGGTGATATTCACAGCCCCAACTGCTTGTTTTTTGACCACTGAGAAGGCAATGATTGGGGTGGGCGTAGGGCCATCGGTTATATATGCGCCAAACCCATTGGCGCATAAAACTTCTGCTGCGGCTATTGCAAAATTTTCAGACTGGAAGCGTTTATCATACCCTACCACGACCCAGGCATTGCTTTTTGCGTGGTTCAATAAATAACTGGCAAACCCCTGGGTGGCTCGCCTCACGTTGTCGAATGTATAATCTTCAGCGATTTCTCCGCGCCAACCGTCTGTGCCAAAATGGATCTTGAATGCCATAAACTCTCCATCTGTGATTTCCGGTACAATCCCTGCGGCTCATTTGGATTTACCGTGTAAAGTCATCAGATTTTGGAATGTCATGACATCCCAAAATCTGGGAGTTCACCACGGCTATTCCCAGAGACCCATCCCTGCTATTATAACAAGGTTTGAATTAGAAGATAGTTTTTCTGCACAAACATGCTATAATCGAAATTCGTGTTTCGTTAGTAAAGAGAGGTTGTATTGGACACGAAGAACAGAGTCTACTTTGATTATGCGGCTTCGACCCCTGTGGACGAGCGCGTACTGGCAGCCATGCTGCCATTCTTTTCAGAAACCTATGGGAACCCTAGCTCTTTACATTATTTTGGCCAGCAGGCAGAAGCAGCCCTAGAAGGAGCGCGGGAATCAGTAGCCAGAGCGCTACACTGCCGTTCGGAAGAAATCATTTTCACCGCCTGCGGAACAGAGAGTGACAACCTCGCCCTGAGAGGGATGGCGTTTCTTCAGAAAAAATTGAAAAGCGCCAACCGCCTGGTTATTTCGCCGGTGGAACACCACGCCGTTTCTTCAACCGCCCGCCAACTCGCGGATGAATTCGGTTTCGAGGTAGATTTTTTACCCGTTGACGATTACGGCATGGTCAACCCAGATGAAATCGAAGGCTGTTTGAAACCAGACACGGCTGTTGTTTCGGTGGTTTATGCTAATAATGAAATTGGCACGATCAACCCCATTAATGAGATCGGCGCTATTTGTCGCAGACGCGGCATCCCTTTGCATACCGATGCTGTGCAAGCCGCCGCTCATCTGCCGATGGACGTGCAAAGGGACCAGGTCGATTTACTGGCCATAGGCGCGCATAAATTCTACGGGCCGAAGGGAATTGGGGCGTTGTTTACCCGGCGCGGCACCTCGTTGCTGCCTATTGTCACCGGTGGGCAGCAGGAATCTGGCTTGCGCGCCGGGACTCAGAATATCCCCTACATCGTCGGACTGGCCGAAGCGTTGCGCCTGGCACAGGAAGAACGTCAGGCACGCGTCGAGCGCCTGATTCCTCTTCGGGATGCCCTGATTGCCGGAGTTCTCGAGCGGGTGGATAAAGCTCGTCTGACCGGGCATCCCTCCCAGAGGCTGCCTAACCACGCCAGTTTTGTTTTCAAGGGTGTGGATGCAAACACGATGCTGATGCTCCTCGACATGGCAGGCTTTGCCTGTTCCTCGGGCTCAGCCTGCAAAGCCGGAATCCCTCAGCCTTCCGATATTCTCACTGCGATTGGCTTATCGCCCAATTGGGCGCTAGGATCTCTGCGAGTTACCCTGGGGAAAGACTCGACCCACGAACAGGTAGAGGCTTTCCTGAAGATTCTGCCAGGCATTGTTGAGAAATCACGCAAGAACGCGTAAAACGACTAAATACGCGCCTGAAATTGCATGAACCAGATTCGAGAAAAATGAATGAACTTCCTCTGGTAGCGGTAGCGATGAGCGGCGGTGTGGACAGCTCAGTGGCAGCCGCTTTATTGGCCGAACAGGGTTATCCTGTGGTGGGTATGATGCTGCGTTTGTGGAGCGAACCTGGCATGGAGGAGGAGAACCGCTGCTGCACTCCTGATGCGGTTTCCGATGCGCGCCGCATCTCGGCCCGCCTGGGTATCCCCTTTTATGCCCTGGATGTTCGAGACCTCTTCCGCCAACATGTGGTGCAGTCGTTCCTGGATGGTTATTTGAGCGGAAAAACGCCCAACCCCTGCATGGTGTGCAACCTGCAAGTTAAGTGGGGCTTCTTGTTGGAAAAAGCCCGTTCATTGGGTGCAGAATACCTGGCGACAGGCCATTATGCGCGCCTAGCCAAGGGGGAGGATGGTAAAGTAATTTTGATGAAAGGGCTGGATAGGTATAAGGACCAATCCTATTTTCTATCCCTGCTCGACCAGCAGCAGCTTTCCCACACCCTATTCCCGTTGGGGGATTTACAAAAAAGTGAAGTGCGCGAAATTGCCCGGCGATTCTCGCTAGAAGTGGCGAGTAAGTCTGACAGCCAGGATTTATGTTTCCTGGGAAACCAGGATTACCGGCAATTCCTATCGAGGCATGCTCCCGGCGTCAACCGTTCTGGACCGATCGTCAACTCCAATGGTGAAGTATTGGGTAGCCACCGGGGTCTGGCTTTTTACACTATTGGACAACGAAAGGGTCTGGAGATTGCATCGCTTGAACCGATTTATGTTTTATCCAAGGATTATTTATCCAACCGGCTGGTAGTTGGCGGGGAAGCTGAGCTTGGCCAGTGTGAATTGTACGCCGAAAATATGAACTGGATTGCCGGAAATCCACCGGAAGGGACCTTGCACCTGCAGGCCAAAATCCGCTACCGGGCAAAATATGCTCCAGTGACTGTTACACCCCTGGAGGACAGGCGCGCCCACGCTGTTTTTGAGGATAGCCAGCGCGATATTACCCCAGGACAATACGTTGTGTTTTATAATAATGATATTGTATTGGGCGGTGGGATGATTTCCGGCTAATTTCACGGGAAGGAAGACGGGCTTCGATGACATTACCTGCTTTCCTGTTTGGATTTCTGATTTCTACTATGTATGGGGCAATCTTCCACCTTATTAAAGGTGGCGGGCCAGGGCGATTATTTGCTTATGTCTGTTTCAGTTGGGCTGGTTTCTGGGCCGGGCATATCATTGCCTCTCGTCTGGGTTGGACTATTTGGAGCATTGGCCCGCTGCGTTTTGGCCTGGCAACAATAGGCGCACTGTTTTGCCTGGTATTTGGCAATTGGATCAGTAAAGTAAGAGTCGAGCGGCCTGCCAAATAACGGTAAATGCGATTCAACCTCAGCTTATTATTCTTGATCGGTTTAAGCTACCTATTATCTGGCTGCCATCGACAGTATGGTTCAATTAGCGCGCAGACTGTATCAACCAATCCTACTATCGCTTTGACTGCCACACGGGTAACCATAATTGTAGCTAGGCCTTCTGCGACCGCCACAATCGTCCCTAGCTTTACACCAACTTTTACGATCACTCCTACCTGGACTAATTCGCCTACCTCAGAACCGGCTGGCTGCCTGAAACCGCCTGAGGATTATTCCAGAATCACCATTAATGGCTGGGTGCTGAATCGACGCACTTATGCCATGCTCCAACACGCAGCTGACTTGTACAGGGGGGAAATCGAGATCACCGGTTACGCCATCACTCAGGGGAGCTACCACGATAACGGAACGGCCAGTTTTGGCACTCACCTTGGTGGTGGGGCGGTTGACTTATCAGTGATGCGTAAAGGAACCTTTACCATTCTAGTCGGCGAGTTTCCTAAACTCGTACAGGCTTTGCGCCTGGCCGGTTTCGCTGCCTGGTATCGGATCGCCGACGAAATTTATCCGGGCTCACCCTACCATATCCATGCGATTGCAATTGGGGATAAAGAATTGTCTCAGGCTGCTCAAGACCAGCTAACTGGCGCAGCCGGCTATTTCCGCGGCAATTCTGGATTACCGCTCAAGAATGGCAAGCCTACCCCCGACCGGTTTGGCGGGCCAATTATATGCCAGTGGATGATCGATCTGGGTTATAAAGATTTGCGTTATTAGAATATAATCATCATTTGGCAGAATAAGGGAGATTACATTGGTCTGGAATTTACACGGCACACACGCACAAGATGGCGACCTGGTTGAGTTGGTCGGGTTGAAGAACAAGAATTTCATTTTCCGCCTGAAGGCCGGCGGAGAGCTGCAATCGCATCGTGGGGTGGTCAAGCATGATGACTTGATTGGCTTAGCCTGGGGCAGCCAGGTCTTCAGTCATATTGGCAAACCTTTTTTCTTACTGCAGCCTGCCCTGGCAGATCTGTTGAAAGATATCCCGCGCAGCACGCAGATCCTTTATCCCAAAGAAATCGGGTTTATCCTGGTCACTATGGGTATCGGCCCCGGTCAGCACGTCATGGAGGCTGGCACGGGGTCAGGCGCCCTGACCGCGGCGCTGGCCTTTGCGGTCGGCGCTCAAGGCCGGGTGACCACCTACGAAGCGCGTCCGGAAATTCAGCGGGTAGCCATGCGCAACCTCCAGCGACTGGGTTTGGATGGACAGGTAGACTTCAAACTCAAGGATATTGGCGAGGGTTTCGATGAGACAGGTGTAGATGCGTTGTTTCTCGACCTGGTCAACCCGTTCGATTACATGGCACAGGTGCGGGCGGCGCTCAAATTGGGCGGCTTTTTCGGATGCATCTTACCCACTGCAAACCAGGTGACCAAGCTGCTGGTCGCTTTACGCCAGAACGATTTTGCCTTCATCGACGTATTGGAAATACTCATGCGTTATTACAAGGCTGAACCGGACCATTTTCGACCGACCGACCGGATGATAGCTCACACCGGCTTTCTGATCTTCGCTCGTCCGGTCCTGATCGAAAAGAAGGATGAGGAAGGTGAGCAGCTCCTGAACGAAACCAACGATTCTGAACCGTCTGATTGACCGTATATGATTACAGTTTGTTGCCAACTCGCCGGATTTTCCTTGAGTTCGATTGCCTCAACCTTGAGGGCTAGCCCTCAAGCAGAGAACAGCCGCGCCTCTCTCAGCGGGTTACGCAAAGCGGCAGTGCTTCTCCCATTGCTATGCGATGGTGACCAGTGGCATTTGTTGTTCATCCGGCGTACTGAGATGGTTCAGGACCACAAAGGGCAAGTTTCCTTCCCGGGCGGGGCCTTCGAACCCGAGGATGTTGACCTTGAAGCTACTGCCTTGCGTGAGACCTGGGAAGAAGTCGGCATTCCATCCCAGGAAATCAACCTTCTGGGGAAATTGCCAGCCTTCTCAAGCGTCTCCGGATTTGCAATCACCCCTGTTGTGGGGCAAATTCCCTGGCCTTACCCATTGAAACTTGAACCAACAGAGGTCAGCCGGGCGTTCACCATCCCTATCGAGTGGCTGGCAAACTCGGCTAATTGGAGCGAAAAACCTTATACTCGCCTGAATGGCCGCCAGGAAAAAGTGATCTTCTTCAACCATTACGACAGCGAGCTGCTGTGGGGGGTAACTGCCCGCATTACTCTCGATTTTTTGGAATTATTACACCTTGGCCAGACTCCTGATTGATCAACAAATTATAAATGAGTAGATCGTATATAATATGACGCCGCTTGGGATTTTCCAAGCGGCGTCATGTAGTAAATAAGCTCGAAAAATGGAAGAGTCTTACTTTTTCTCTTCGGATTCCTCTTCTTCTTCCTTCTTGCCCTTCTCGATCACTTCGGGTTCTTCAAGTGTCGGCTCGGCAACAACCTCTTCGACGACCTCTTCAGCAATCTGGGCGGTGATAATCACAACAGTTTCGTCCGGGTTCTCCAATACGGTCACCTTACTGTCAACTTTCAAGTCGCGCACGAAAATGGCATCGCCAATTTTGGCTAGGCCGGAAACATCGACGATGATCCGTTCGGGCAGGTCCTGGGGTAAGCATTCTACTTCGACCTCGTTCACGTTGGTGACTACCACCCCGTTGAAGTCCTTAATCGCTGGAGCGAGACCGGTCAGCTCAATCGAAACAGTCGTGCGTAGTTTCTCGGTAAGTGAAACTGCCTGAAAATCGACATGCAGCAGTACACCGGTAATGAAGTTGCGCTGCTTTTCGCGCACCAATGCCGAATGCGTTTCGCCTTCCAGGTCAATATTGACCAGGCTCGAGCTGGTCATGCTAGCCAGGACCTTCGACGCATCCCGCAGGTCGAGGGTAATTGGGGTGGCTGCCAGGTGTCGCCCGTAAAGGATTGCCGGAAGCTTACCTGCGCGGCGCAGCGTGCCAACCTGTTTGCCGGTCACAGTGCGCCGGGTGGCCTGAATAAAAATTTTTCCCATCGTGTTTTATCCTTCGAGCGCCTCTCACCTCACTTTGAGGTTACCTTCGCCCATTTCTAAGATTCGGCTTCCGCCGTGGTTAATGACGTTTAAAAAGCCTGAACAGACTGAAAACTGTTCCCAAAACTGCCCCTGCTACGATACCGATCAGCACCAGTCCACGTTGGTCGACCAGGGTTTCAACCGGGCCGTCGACCTTGTTTGCCAGCAATACCACCGCGTTGACCTGGCTACCGTGCACTTCGCGACTGATGACGAGGCCGTTGCGGCTGTTAGACAGTGTAGCTGCCTGGGATACGATTATGCCTGCTCCGCTCCCAGCCATTTCGACTGAATTGGCTTGAACAAACCCGATTGCGCTGTCGCGCAGCTCTGCGGTCTCGGCAAATACCTGGCTGACGCCACTGTCGCTGACTCTGGCCTGGACGGCATCGATTCGGCCAACCCCGCACTGGCTCAAGCGGATCGATTCGGCCTGCACACGATCTGGACCCGCATCTTCCAGGTTGTAATGGCTGGTTTCTATTTCACCAGGGTTGTTTTCGGCCGGTAAAGGCTGTTCGGATTCAAAATTCGTCATCACCAACTCCTGCATGCGCCGTTATAAAGGATCAGGCGCGCAGAGGTTGATTTTAGTCGGTCTGAGTGGATTAGTCAAGGAAAATATTACCGGAAAATATTACCGATGATTTCCAATAAATCGGAGGAGATAGTAAGTTCTACACGGAATCGAGATCCTCCACAGGATTAACCTTTCAAGTAGGCGGATTTCAAAACAAAGATGCTCCGGCGGGATGTCGCGGCCTCGCCGGAGCGTTTGGTGGATTTGGTATTGAGTTCGAACTCATTGTGCGGCCGAACTCCTGGGTGGGGAATGATATGCAAGCTCGCCGGGGGCTACTCTTTACCCGCTTCGGAAATCACTCCAACGACTGCTTCATCGGTTGCCGGAGCTGTGTCTGCCAGAGCGCCGGGCGCCTGGAGGTAGTTACGAGCGCGGGCGTATAGGCCCGATATCGGGGCGACCAGCAGCCCGGCGGAGACGATGGCGGCGCGCAGTGATAAGGCCGTGCCGATCCAGCCGACGGCGGGTCCACCCAACACCTGGCCTAAGGCGTTGGCCTGACCAGTCATCGAGATGACCGTGGCGCGGATATGGGCGGGGGTGTTTTGCACCTGGAAGGCGTTTGAGATAGGGATGAGCAGGGAAATCAGACCGCTGCGGAGGAGCAGGCAGGCTGCTGCCAGAGAGAAGGATCCGGCCAGCGCAAAAACGATCACACAAAAGGAAGTGGCCAGGTTGAGCCCGACCAGGGCGGAAATGCTGCGGGTCGGATTGGCGCTGGCCTGTTCAACCCGGCGCTGAAAGACGGCCGTGACCGCCAGGCTGAACAGTATTCCTAGTATGCCCAGAATGCTGAACCAGACCACCGGTTTCCAACCTCCCAGAGCCGGAAAGGTGAAATTGGCTACCAGATGGGCATCCCCCAGGCGGTCGAACCCTTCGGTGGAGGTGCCGGTCATAAAGCTGGAGAGGGCCAGGATCCCCAGGACCGGCCGGCTGTGGATAACACCCAGGCTTTCCTGGACAGTGGCTCCCATGGTGCGCAACTGGCGGACGGCGTTCAACCAACCGGCAGCGAAGCGAGTCGACGGACGCTCTCTTTCCAGTTGCGGGCGGTGCTGGAAGCCGGTCTCAGGCATCACCACGCCCAGGACGGCGCCAAGCAGCAGGTACAGCCCCCCAGCCATGAGGATGGGGAGGGCCAGGTGGATGCTGCCGAGGACCGCCGCCAGACCCAGCCCGACTAGTTCAGCAACCCGGCCGATCTGGGCGGCGCGCACAAAGATACCGCCGACGTTTTCTGCGCCAACCTCATCCGCCAACCAGGCATCCGTGGCACCGCTCAGGAAGGTGTACCCCAGCCCGGAGATAATCTGGGCGAGCAGGACCAGGGGGAAGGAGTGCGCCAGACCTAGTAGCAGAAAGGAAACTCCCAAGACCAGGACTCCAATGACAATTGAAAGGCGCCGGCTGTAAGTATCGGCGACGACGCCGGTGGGTACCTCGAACAGAAAGGCCGAAGCCTCAAGAACCGTGCCAACCAGAACCAGATGGAGCGGGTTTAACCTGACCACGGTGTACAGGTAAACCATCATGGCCACCATAAGCGAACCAATCAGGCTGAAAGAGGCGTTCATCAGGTAGAAGGCCGCCCCAGCCCGAATTCGAAAACGATTGAAAAGCATAAACACTCCATTATCGAAAAAAACTCAGCGAATATTTCCGGGTCCTGGAGCGGCCATATCGAACTTGGCAGAATCAAAACGACCGCAGATGAGCATACCTGCGGCCGGTTTCAATCAAAAGTGAAGGAGAAACGCAGGGTCAGGGGTGCGCTCGTACAGGACCGACCACACCCTTGCGGGTGCAACGATACGAGTCAAGAGTATGTGCGCGTGTCCCGATCATGACGTTTCATCCTTTCTAAGTGAATTTAAACTTCAATATATATTATGAT